>Ga0080004_1074710_pt1 | contig 79069 bp, 68 predicted proteins | sample WasSprMetagenome_FD_69207 | JGI IMG/M metagenome (GOLD analysis project Ga0080004, IMG submission 69207) | Sulfidic aquatic microbial communities from Washburn Spring, Yellowstone National Park, USA - WS (SPADES assembly) (version 2) | ecosystem: Environmental > Aquatic > Thermal springs > Hot...
ACTCCAAATCCGTTGGTTGCAGGTTCGAGTCCTGTCGCCCCTGCCATTCTTGAAAAATCTAGGTTTTCACGGACTTGCCCCCTTCAAAAAATCCGTTGGTCCTGAAGGGGGTTATTTTATGCCCAGAATTGTAAAATTCAACCACAGGGTTGTGCAGCGGGTAGACCTGGAAGATGCTCTGGAAGAATTTCTTCTCGCAAAACAAGCAGGCGGCATATCCCAGCGCACCTTAGATGATTACCGCTCCCACGTGACCGCCTTCCTCAAGGCCAGCCCTAACCTCACCACTTATGAGGCACTGCAAAAGGCCGTTATACGGTATTTCAGCCAGGCTTGCTCTCCTGGGTACCGCAACATCAGGCTGCGCTACCTCAAAGCTTTCTTCAACTGGTGCGTAGCGCAGGGCTATCTTCCCGCCAACCCTGTGGCAGGAATAAGGCCAGCAAAGGAAGACCTGAACCGCATAAGGCATGTGCCCTTGGAGGCCCTGAAGAGGCTGCTCAACGCGCCTGACAAGAAGACCTATGCGGGCTTAAGGGACTACTGCCTCCTCCTCGTGCAAATAGATACGGGAGCAAGGCCGGGAGAGCTTTTTCAGGTGAGGCCCGCCGATTTAAACCTGGAGGCCCGTGAACTGTACATACGCCCGGAAATTGCTAAGACCCGTGTGGGGCGTACCCTGGTCCTCTCACCCCTCACGGTCCAGGTCCTAGCTAGGTTCCTCGAAGAGAGGCCACAGTGGTGGGATGAAGACACGCCACTATTCGCCAGCGAAAACGGAAACGCCCTTGATGCTTGCACCTGGGCCAAGCGCATGGCTAAATACTGCCAGAAGGCAGGTGTCAAAGTTACTCCCTATGGCCTCCGCCACACCTTCGCCATTGAGTTCCTCAAAGCAAGCAATGACCCCTTTGCTCTGCAGCGCATTCTGGGCCACAAGGACCTCACCATGACCAGGCGCTACATCCGCTACGTGCAAGATGACATCCGCCAGGCCCACGAGAAAGCCTCACCTGTGGCAAAACTACAGCAGCTAGGCAAGCGCGCTAACCGCAAGCTATAAAACCGCCTTCTATTTTGGCCTATAAGCCCGTGAAAAAGGCCGGGCAGGTATCTAAATACCTCCCGGCCATTTTGCGCCCTTTCTAGGGCCTTGTAGAAGGCGTTTTTGCTAGGCGAGCGGGCCCAGGTCCACGCTTACGCGCTCGGCTATGGCCGCAGGCTGTGGAATGGGCAGGCCGTCCTCCTTCAAGCCCTGGATGTGCATACGTATGGCCTCAGCCATATTAGCTCTGACCTCTTCGAGCGTTGCGCCCGTAGCCACGCAGCCCGGCAGGTCAGGAGAATAGGCCGAAAAGTTATTGCCCGCCCGCTCAATTACGATAAGGTATTCAGTCACTGGCGCTTGACCTCCTTTAATCCGGCTTGTTTGAGTATACTGTTCAGCGTCCCCGGTGCCAGGTCATCGCCTAGGTTTCCAGCGACAGTTACCCTCCCTGGCTTTGTGGGGTGCTTAAACTGCCTGTGGCTTCCCCTCTGGCGCACTAGATACCAGCCGTCTTCCTCAAGCAGCTTTATGATCTCTCGGACCTTCACACAACGACCTCCACTTCGGCAACCTCAAAGGCTGTGGGAAGCTCTGGCGCTTCTCCGGTCTCCAGGTACAGTTCAATGGCCTCTCGAATGTTTGCAAGGGCCTCCTCTCGTGTCTTCCCCTGGGATACACACCCAGGAAGGACAGGGCACTCGACCACGATATAGCCGTCCTCGCCTTTCATAAGGACCACAGGGAACTTCACATTGTACTCCTCCCTTCTGTGTTAGAGCCCACTAGCCGGGCCCATGAGCCACAAACCCACGAGCCCACGAACCGCGCCCGTTAGCGAGCTTGCTCTTCATCTGGCACGTAAACAAGCAGGTCGCCGGGTTGGCAGTTTAAAGCCTTGCAAAGGCGATTAAGCGTTTCCATTTCCACAGCAGTAACTTTACCGTTATACAGCTTCCGAATAGTCTCCCTGCTTACACCAGACTGTCTAGCCAAGTCAATCATGCGCCAACGTTTTTCCGCCATTTTAATATGCAATTTCCATTCGATCATCTCGCCACCACCTTTCGCCTATTCATTATCTCATAGGCAATTGTACACCAAGTTACAGCATAATGCAATGGACAGTGGCCATTAAGCCAAAAATTTTTTGCAAAAAGGTGTTGACAATGCCAATTATGGCTGCTATAATGCAAAGTAGACAAGGCAATACGCCAAGTCAAAATACCAAATTTCAAAAGGAGGTTTTGATCTATGCTCAACACTAATGCCCAGGTCGCCCATGAGGTAAAGAGGGAGGTGTCAATCGAACAAATCTGGAATGAGGTCTACAAAGCGCTTGGGGAACTGTTTGACTATATCATTGAAAACACTGATAGCTCCCATCGCGGCGCTTTAATGGAAGCACTTGCCGATGCCGCACAAGAACTAGCGGTCCGAGAACAAGTATGGATGTTGCTGGATCTCCTCAATGTGCTGGATAGCTATAACGAGTAGCGCCAAAGGAAAGGCCCTAGGCGAAACGCCTAGGGCTTTCGCTTTACCTGTGGACCCCAAATTGTGGCCGGGCTGTAGCGCTCATAGCAGCAGCCACAAGCCCGGCCTTCTACTTTACCAAGGGCAAATGGGGAGGTACCCGGCCTGGGTACCCCGGTCCTGGCGGTGGAGCGAGCAGCGGGCGTCTCTCGCGCTAGTTTTCCATACGCCCGCCCTTTTGCTGCTCCCACTCCCGCAAGTCCCGCTCCAACTCCGCCAGCTCCTCGGGCGTAATCAGCGGCGCTACCTGATTAACCTGAACCGCCATGCCCGGCCCCGGCCGCTGGGTCACACCGGCCACCTCCAGGACCAGCCGGGCCGCCTTCATATCGCCACTCAGGGCCTCCTGCACCACGGCCTTGAGCACCTGCGGGGCTGCTTCTACGGCTTGGGCTATGACGGCCTGCCTGCGCTCCTCCAACACTTCGGGAGAAAGCGCCGTGCTCTGGCGTTCAGCCACGGCTAACTTGACGCTCGTTCGCCTGCTCACAGGGGTTCACCTCCCCATAATAGCGGCTTCCACACGCCTCAGCGCGGCCCCAGGGCCAAGAGTACCTTCTTCTCCCTGGGGCTTCTCACGCCGCAGGAGCTGCCTGTGGTATTTAACCACATCCGCCGCCGTCACGTACGGCCTCCCGAGCACCTGCGCCAGCCACCGTATTTGCTCGGGCGCTGTAAGATATTGCAGCACCCTTTCACGGTCCGCAGGGTTGTCCTGAGCAAAGATTAAGCGCATCTCCCACAGCCCTCTAGGCGTTGGCCTGGCACCGAAGTATTTGGTGAACAGGCCAATGCTCTCCGGTGAGAATATGTTCCGGATTGCCTTCTTCCGCACTTCCGGGGCAAGGCCGAGCACGTCCAGCGAGGCGAGGATTTCCTCCTGCGTGGGCTTCTTCCCGAGCACGCTGCCCAGCCATGCCTCCCACTGCGGCTCAAGGGCTAAGCGCTCTGGGTACTGGCCTTTGCGTGGCTGCAAAATACGCCGTTTGCCGAGTATCCCCTGCCGGGCCGCCTCTTGTATGCGGGCTTTTGTCTCCGGTGTTAAGCTCCGCCCTTCCGCGGGCCGTGCTCCTGGGAAAGTGCGCAGGCCCGCCCACTCCATTACCTGCCTGGGCAAGTCGAACCGGCCCGTGGGGGTTGCCGACCAGCCGCCCATAGTGGAAAGGCCAGCCCCCGGCACCTGCCACGTGCCCGCGGGCAGGAACAGATCTACCATGTCCTTCACAGTGGCTCCTATACGCTCCTCAAGGCCCATTGGTCTAATCTGTCCTGTGGTAAGGTCATACCCTGCCGCGTCCGCAGCTACCGCCACCAGAGGCGCGAGCTTGTACACAAAGTACCGCTCCGGCCTTACCTCGCCTGTGATGTACTGCAAAAGCCTCGGGTAATCCCGCCAGAAAAACCACGGGTCGAAATACTGCCTCTGCCCCTGCGGCCCCAGGCCTACAAGCGGGGTTATATCCACCAAATGCCGCCTGTCGGTGGTAATATAAAAATGGACAAAAATGGGAAGATAAAACTCCACAGTTATGGTAATAACAACGGGACAAATATGGTAATAAAAAAGTCCACAATTATGGGAAACAAAAATCCACACTTATGGGAAAGAAAATGGTACACAAGAAGGCTTAAGCCGTGCTATCCCTGAAGTAAAGCGAAGCTTTTTAGGGGGGATAGCCGGTGATAGAAGTGAGGGAGTGGGCTATGATACATACCTACTATCAAGAAGGGATGCCCATAAGCCGTATTGCCAAAGAGGTGGGAGTGGACCGCAAGACCGTATACCGGGCTTTATCCCAGGAGAGTTACCAGGTAAAGGAGAGGAAAACCAAGTCCTCCATCCTTGACCCTTATAAACCCTACATAGAGGAGCGACTGTCCAAGTACAACCTTACAGCCACCAGGTTATTCCGGGAGATCAAAGCGCAAGGGTACAGCGGCTCTTATGATACAGTAAAAAAATTTGTAGCCTCCATAAGGGAGGAGCAGCCTGGACCGGCCTACGTACGTTTCGAGACGGAACCCGGTGAGCAAGCCCAGGTGGACTGGTCTCCTGCTGGGCAGCTGGAATGGGGAGGTAAAAAGATTAAACTTTGGTGCTTCAGCATGGTGCTGGGTTATTCCCGAGCCATGTACATAGAGTTTACCACTTCCCAGGACCTTATCACCTTTATCCGGTGCCACATCAACGCCTTTAAATACTTTGGTGGAGTGCCTTGGACCATTCTTTATGACAATCCTAAGGTAGTCGTTCTTTCCCGGGAAGGACAGGCCATCCAGTGGAACCCGAAATTTTTAGAGTTTAGCCGCACGTATGGGTTTACTCCCATTCTCTGCACACCAAGGAGGCCACAGACCAAAGGCAAGGTAGAGCGACCTTACCGGTATATAAAGCAAGATTTTCTCCTGGGGACAGAGGCTAACGACGTAGTGGATTTAAATCAGAAGGCCCGCATTTGGCTGGATGAAGTGGCCAACTGCCGGGTGCACCGCACTACGGGAGAGGTGCCTTTTAAGAGGCTGAAGGAAGAAAAATTGAGGCCCCTGCCTCCGGGAGAATACACTATCACCTTGGAAGAAGTGCGGAAAGTATCCAAGGACTTTGTAATAAGCTACGAGGGCAATTATTACTCGGTACCTTTCGTTCTAGCCGCCAAAGAGGTAACGGTCAGGGACACGGGGCAAGAACTTTTAATCTTTTACCGTGGGGAGGAAGTAGCCCGGCATGCTAAAGTACAGGGGAAGGGACAAATTATCCGGGACCCCCGGCATGAAGTGGGCATACCCCGGCCCTCCTACCCCAGCCGCATAGCGGAAGTGCGGGAGAGCTTCCTTGAGCATTTCCCTGAAGCCGAAGGTTTTCTAGCCGGGGTAGTGCAGGCCAAGACGGGTAATGCGAGGTATCACCTTGTAGAGGTACTTAAGCTTTTAGAAGACTACCCCAAAGAAGTGGTGAGACAAGCCATTGCCCGGGCCACCGAGTATAAGGCCTTTGATGCTCGTACAGTGCGCAATATCTGCGCCCAGTACTTTAAAGAGCCTGCACAAGAATTTCCTGCTCCGCCCCCAGCTCCTACCGTTAAGACCAAGATAGAGATAGGCCAGGTAGCTGTAAGGTCCTTAGAAGAGTACGCTTTAGTTGCAGGAGGTGAAAATTAAGTGATAGCAGCTGCTGAATACCAGGAGTTCCTGGCCAAACTAAAAAGCCTGCGCCTGATTACTATAGCTGAAATACTGGATAGTGAGCTAAAGGCTGCCGCCAGCGCCAATATGTCCTACCTGGATTTCCTGCGCCGTCTGATAGACCAGGAGCTAGAACAAAGGCAGCGCAAGGCCGTCCAGACCAGGATAACCAAAAGCCGCATGCCGGCCATAAAAACTCTGGAGAGCTTCGACTTCTCCTTTCAGCCTTCTTTAAATCCCCAGAAAATATGGGATCTGGCCACCTTGAACTTCATACGCCGGCATGAAAACGTAATATTTTTAGGCCCGCCTGGGGTCGGAAAAACGCATCTAGCTCTGGGTCTGGGCTTAAAAGCCTGCCAGGCTGGATATAAAGTTTTATTTACCACCCTAACCGATATGGCTGCAGTCTTACATGCCTCCAGGGCTGACAGCAGCTTCCTTTCGGCTTTGAAAACCTTTATAACACCAGACCTCCTGATTATAGACGAGATGGGGTATCTGCCGGTAGAAGCTCAAGTGGCCAATTACCTCTTTCAGGTAGTGGCCAGGAGATACGAGCAAGGATCCATTATCATCACCAGCAATAAATCCTTTGCTGACTGGGGGGAGATGCTGGGCGACCCGGTGCTGGCCGGAGCTATCCTGGACCGCCTGCTTCATCATGCTACTGTGATTACTATCAATGGTCCTAGTTATCGCCTAAGAGAACGGCAAAAGCTTAAATCCCAAGATGCAAACAACGGCGACGTTACCAGAAGTGTGGAATTTTGATTACCATAATTGTGGACTTTATCTTCCCATAATTGGGGAGCTAATTTTCCCATATTTGTGGACTTATTTTTCCCATATTTGTGGACTAAAAAATGACCATAAATGTGGATTTTTATATTGACACCGACAAATGCCTGTAGCCTGGAGGGTTTTGCCAGATAGGACGGCCATTGTTTATCCGCTGGTTGAGCGCATTGGCGATAAGGAAGTTTGCCACAACGTTGTTCATCATGTAACCCGCCAGGAACCGCTGCGCTAACTCCCTGGCTTCTGGCGATAGCGCTGGCTCCGTGACCAATCCCGCCGCCCGCAAAGGCAATTGCAGGGTGTGGGTGAGCCACTTAGGCGCCAGGAAAAAGTAGCGCAGGGCTTTCTGTGCGGTAGGGCGCAATAGCTCCGTCATAACGCTGCCCGTGAGGAAATTCGCGATATGGGCCGCAGCTTGAGCAGCTTCACTTTCTGGCTTGCCCCGCTGCGTGAAGCGCTTGAAAAGGTCAAGGGCCAGGCCCACACGCATCTCAACGGTCGGACCGAAGGCCATGGCCTCAACGGGCTCCAGTACGCGGCCCTCGACTGTGCGCCAGAGTTTGGTAAGGGGTTCGCGCACGGGCTTTGTGGCCGCCTCGAGCGTCCTGCGGTGCCAATCACTGCCACCTATGTCCAGGCCAGCATCTACCAATTTAGCCAGCTCGGGCGAAATTTCACGCAGTGCCTCTTTACCAACCTGCCGCATACGCCAGGCGTATGCGAAGCGGGCCACGGGGTTTAGTGTGGTCACGAAGTCCCTGGCCGTGCCCACAGCGCCAAAGATCATTTGGCTTACCCAATCCCAGGGAAGATAAACCTTCAACCGTGTGATCTGGCGCATTATTTCCTGCCACGCCTTACCGACAGGCCCAGGGTCGTGGTACATGGCCGCCAGCCGCCCCTCAAGCCATCTCGCAGCGTCACGGGGCAGGTAGAGATGGCCCGTCTCCCGCTCCAGGGCTTTGGCGGCGCCTCTGGCTCCTGCTGCAGCCTGCAAGCCTAGCTCCTTGAGCCTCTTGGCTTCCAGTGAACGCAGCTCGCCAGGGAGTGTTATTTCTTTCATGCCCGGTGCGTATTCGGTGGAAGCCAGGGCTCGAACGCGGTTGAGGAATTTCACGTTTTCTAAGAGGCGCTGGTGCTCGGCAATGCGCAATGGTAGGGTCTTGGAGACATCCAGAGTTATCTCGCCGGGTTTGAACTTGATCAGCGCCTCCTCTAAGGTTAGCTGCCTGGGCAACTGGTGCGGGCTGAAAAGGTGAGGCCGTTTAGCCAGCATAGCACCTGTGGCGCTAGCCGGCTGCTTCCCGAGCCGGGCGATAGCCTGCTCGCTTATAATGCGCGGTACATATGTCTCGCTGGGGTGCTGCCAGGTTTCTTCCAAGCCCAGGCGGGTCAGAACACGATTTAGCCGTTCGCTTATAGCGTGCACATCTTGGGTGGCCCTGGCGAGCTGCCGAATAGTTGCGTCATCCACAGTGGTGAGCTTTTCCCGCAGCGAGCGCAGGAACCCGGCGCTTTCCGGGTTCCCCGCCTGAGCGGCCTTCTGCTCCACCTCGAAAATCTTGTTTGCCAGGGTAGTACGCCAGTGCCTGGGGTCCACAAATTGCGCGTCGGGAAGCCAGGCCCTTGCCAGGTGAGCGAGGTTAAGCAAGCCTTCATCCCCGCCAGCCGCTTTCTGCAAAAGGCTCTCGAATATCCTGGGTTTGTTCTTGGCCACCTTCCGGCCAATCAGCCATTCGTGCATTATGCGTTTGACCTGCTGCACTGCAGGCGAGCCCGCGAAACTCTTGAGCACCGCACTGCCCGCTTGCATAACGGCCTCACCCATCAGAGTACCGCCTGCACCAAAAGCTGCGCCAAGGGCGGCCTGCCTATGAAGCTCCACGGGTAGAGGGTGGCCCGTGCGCCTGGCCTCCTGCGGCCCTATCCAGGCACCGCCCAGGGCGCCTTCAAGAATGCTGGCCGCCATTCTACCCAGGAGCGGATGTTCGGCCTCCATAACCAGGCGGACCGGCCTTAAGAGGCGGGCCGCGCCAACGTAGGGCATTGTCACACCTGCTAGGCCACCAACCATCCTGGCAATATCTTCCTGCCTGGGCGTAAGCGCCTTCTCCTCGACCAGCCTCTTTCCTACCTCCGGCGCCCGCAAGGCTCCGAACGCCGGAATGTCAACGGCCCATAATGCACCGTAAGCCGCAGGGCGGGCGGGTGCGGGCAACTTCTCAATCCCGCGTGTAATAGCCTCAGGCACAGCCCGCTTGAAAGCCTCGGCTTCGGGGTGGACCTGCGCGTAGAGTTCCTCCGGCGTTCCGGATTCAGAGCGCGGGGCGCCAATTGAGCGGAGCCACGAACTTACGCGCTGCACTGTCGCAGAGTGTGTAACGCGGGTGGCAACGTCCTTAATCCGTTTGCCAATGTTTTCCAGAAACTCGAACACGGCTTTCCGTGCCTCCTTTTCTTTTCGCATTGTGCAAAACCTCTTCCAGCAGTCGCTTGCCCCTCGCATCGCCGCGGCCCGCCCGCTCAACCAGGGCCTCAATCACCGCCGGGATGGCCCGCTCAATGGCAGCAGCGGCCCTGCCCCTGGCCTTTTCCATCTCCTGCCACACGCTTACACACCTCCCCAGAGCGCCTGATAAATTGTCTTAGCCACAGCCCTGCATCTTTGGGCCAACGATAATAACCATTCCGCTTCCACAGGGCATAAGTGAGCTTTAGGCACCTGCGACAGCGGAACTCCTGCTGTTTCCCAGGGGAGAAAAGGGCCCATGTCTTGCGCCCACATCCAGGGCAAATAAGCCAGTAGCTATGCCCTCCACGGGAGCGCCCGCCGTAATTTACTCTTATACGCCTCACGCTGAAGGCCCGGCCTTCTGACGCAATGGCCAAGCGCTGCGGCGTGGCATAAATGCCCACAGTGCGACCATTGCCCTCCAGCCGCAGTCGGCCATATTTCGGTATGCGAAAAGCCGAAAGCTTTAAGTACTGCTCAGCGATTGGCATGATTTCCCACACCTCTTTGGTCACTATTTTAGCACAGCGTTCGGCAATGTGGTACAATTGCCAGCGGAGGCCGCCGCCGGGTGCGCGGCAGCTCCCTGCAAAAGAAACTTACCTTGTGGTATCAACGCCACCACAGAGGTCTCTAGTCACCCCGTACTAACCACCGCAGGTCGCTAACCCACACCTCAAAGCCGGCCTCTCCTTCGTCCGGGCCCAAAGGGGTGGCTTCCACCGGGCAATCGCCCGGGTTGTATTTTCGCAGGCGGTAGGCCGAGGCGTCATGGGGCTTCCAACCAAAACAAAGCCACTGGTCACAGCCATACGGCCCTTTGCCGAGGTACCTGGCCCCGTGTATTACCAGGTCGCCATATCGCACCGGCGGACCACCGCCAGGCTCCACGCCTATGACCACACGCCGGACCCAAGCCGCTCGCTTAAGCCGCCTTCTCTTTACCATTGCACAGTACCTCCTTTATGGCAATGTGGACCTCTCGCAGGTCCTGCGAGACTTGCACAAGCCCTAGTAAAACGCCAAAGCAAGAGATAAATAGCAAAGCATCCAACAACATATGCAGAAGCACCTCCTAGCCCTCCCGGCGTGTTATTTCAATTAGCAGTGTCTCGCCAGGGAAGTGCCAGCTCCCAGCAGTCACGGCAGCGTCAAGGCCGTGCGCATCACAAAATTCCACGAGTGCCCGCATATCATTGAGGGTAAGGCCATAAGGCTGGGAAACATAGACGTGTGGCTCCCCGTCTCTAAGCCATAGCGAGACGTGATCGTTAGCTACTGGCAGCCAGAAGCATTTCGGAAACATAAGCCCCGTACCCTTGCAGTGGCCTTTCACCAGCCTGTTAAGACATACGTGGCCCGCAGTTGGCTTTACCCTAAGGCGTTTGGCGAAGGCTTCCCGCCGCTTTTCCCACGCGGCTGTGGCAAAGGCCCGCTCTGCCGTGTCCAGGCCTTCTTCCTCCACAAGCCGCTCAAGCGCCCGGACTGCCTCACGGAACAAGTTTGAAGGCCGGTCTACGAAGCAGCGCATGGTCGTTTCTCGCCTCCTTACCAGGTGACGGATAAACACATTTGATTACCTTGCCACAGAGGTCACAGGTTATAAGCGGGCGGAAAACGCCGCCTTCTTCAGGATAAACGTTCGGGTAATACCTGGTAACTATTGCCACAGCCGGGCAAACCTCCTTTCTGGCAGTTTACATAATACCTATATATGTGGGCGAGCAGGGCGAGCAGGCGAGCGCGGGACCCCGGAAGCCTTCTGCCACAAGGCTTCCACAGCGCTCGCCCCTGCTCAGGGTAGGGCGAGCACAAGGCGAGCGCTCACTATGATCGCTCTGCTCGGGGTGCTCGCTATGCTCGCTGTGCTCGCCTATGCTCGGGGTGCTCGCTTCGATCGCCTTGATCGCTATGCTCATGTAGATCGCAGCGTTCGCTTAGTTATTATCATTGGTGTCATCTTCCCCACGTGTGGGATTGAGCTGTGTAAAATTTACCTCGACCACATTGCCCTGGTGCTTTATGATAAGTCCCTCTACCGGATAGTAGCGGCCTTTAACCTTTACAACCTGCCCATCTCTATGAAGGTGCGCTAGAAGCCGCCGTACCGTGCCGGGCGGTTTGCCGGTATAGTCCGCCACCTCCTGCGGTGTGCCCCCATTTAGTAGGTGGAGGGCCTCGAGAACCTGTTTGCGGGCTTCACTTAAAAGCACTGTTTCTGCAGATCCGAGCATGCGCCAGCGGTAACCCTCAAACTTCACGGCCCATTCCGCTTCAGGTACATCGCGGCCAATTGCGCGTAGGACAGCACCCTGCGGTGCCCTCGAAAGCGCCAAAAGGGTATCAGGCCCGCCGATTAGACCTGTGGTACCCAAAATTCTGTCTGTCCAGTGCTCGACATCCTTTGCCTGGTTTAAATGGTGCACCAACAGGCCCGCAACACCGTGCGTATCCAAAAGTTGCTTGAAGGCGGAAATCTCTTGGTAGTCCTGGGCATAAATGTCGCTTGATTTTCCACGCCGTGCGGGTCTAAACCGGCCCCAGGTGTCGACGACGATTAGCTTGAGGCCATAGCGCGGGATGAGTTTATCGAGCTCCTCTAACGCCCTAGGCATGCCAGGAAACGTTGTGGTAATTAATCCGTCTCGGGGGGCGGGCAGGCGAGCCATTTCGAGGCGGTTTTTTAGCCGCCTTGGGTTATCCTCCAGTGCGATGTACAGCGTAGGGGCTTCCGCCGGGGGCCTTAGCCCTAGCACTTCCCTGCCCGCGGCCAGGCTTAAGGCAATGTCCAGGGCCAGCCAGTATTTGCCAACCTTAGGTCTGCCTGCCAGCACCGTTAAGCCTTGCGCAGGAAGCAGGCCGGGCAGGAGCCAGGACGGTTCTGGCAACTCGGCTTTGGCAAGCTCATCGGCACTCCAGATCTTGCCAACTGGGACCTGTGGTGCTGGCTGCTTCCCGGTACGGGCTTGGAAGGCGGCCTCTACGACGGACTCGAGGCGCTCTTGCTCGTCACGACGTTCGCCAAATTTTGCCTGATGCACGGCTGAAAATTGAACGACTACTGCAGTCTCCGAAGGGCTTAAACCCGCTTCCTGGCAAATCCGTGCTAGACGGTATTCAGCCCCCGAGCGGTCGATGCCGTCGACCTGTTTTTCGGGCCAGTGACCTATGAGGGCTTGTTGAACAAAATCCGCGTCACATGGCCTGCATTTTTGTGCCAGCTTTTCAATAGCCGCTTCTAAGTCTGCGCCCGCTGTAAAAGCTTCAAGGCTGCCCGCCTTAGCTGGGACCAACCATTGGGCAGGGACCTCCGCAAGTTCAACGGTGCCCAAGGCCCATGCCTCCTGGCCGTCGTCATACCACTGGTATTCTTGGCCATTAATGGTGCTTGGCGGTAATAAGACGTAATTGCCACGGCGGACGTCAATGTGCTTCAGATTAGGAAGGTTGAACGCAGGCAATTTGATGTCCCAATCACGGCCGGGGTCCCTAAGGTAAAGGTGCACACCGCCTTGGTGTTTCTTGCCCGGTGATAACACGATTGGTGTTTTTGTAATACCGGCGCTCGCCAGTGTCTCTATGATATGGGAAACCTCAATCCGGCAGCCGGGCAGCGGGTCAAAGTCGAAGACCACAGCGCCAATCCAGGCAGGCACAATTGCGATATTGCCCCGCTTTGCCAGTGCTGGAAAGCTGTGGAAACGTCCGCAGTTTGCCAGCTCCCCGTGTCCTCGTCCCGAAGCGGGCGCTTTGAATTAGGCTGGATTAGCAGAAACTGGGTAACGCCTGCTTCTTGGTATGTGCTGAAAAGCAGGTTGGCAAATTCCGGGTCACGTGATACAATGGGTTTAGAAGCCATTACAACACCTCCATGCTGCGCTGCCCTCCGGAAACGCCCGCCGGAGGTTTTGCTTTATTTCCGCTCCGCAGCCGCCCTCGCGTGAGGGCATTCTTGTTGTCAATGATAGTGTGACTACTCAGAGTGTACAAACTCTTCTGGATGGTTGAGTGCGCCTTCTAAAAGCCGCTCAACCTCTGCCACTGGGATATAATACCCGCGGCCAAGTTTGAACGCACGCAGCTCGCCGCGGCGGACGGCTGCCCTGACCGTGCGGTAATCAATCCCAAGGAGCCGGGCAAGTTCAGGGATTTTTACGACTGCCTTTGCTTTCTGAAGCATTTCCACACCACCTCTCTGGGCATATTTTAACCGAAATAGACGATATACGTCAACTATACACGTTGTGTAACAACTATGTGCAATAATCTCTGCCGTACGCCTTAAGTCTCTTTCTGACGCCCGCTGTCACTTATTTTCTCCTTCTGGCCACAAGCTTATTGTGAGAGTAGGCCACCGCTCTTTGCTTTTCGCAGTAGACCATAGCATTCGGCCATGACGAAAATTTTAACCATAGGCAGGAATTCAAGGGCGCATGTAGAATTTCCAGCGCGTAGCAGGGCAAGTCCGTTGGTCCTGACGAAATGCGGTTTTGGCAGGGCGTGAAGGTCTTGCAGCCGTAAGGCTGCAAGGGCGTAGCTCAATTTGGCAGAGTAGCGGACTCTAAATCCGTTGGTTGCAGGTTCGAGTCCTGTCGCCCCTGCCACTAGGAAAATCAAGGGTTTGCAGGTTGGTTTAAGACTTCCAAAAGGCACTTAAAACCGCAAATCCGTTGCTCATGAAAAAGCCTCCTACTGGCTCAAAACGGAAGGGAGGCTTAAACTTTTCTATACAACAAGTTTTTAAGGCTTAACTCAAACACCTCTACCACATGACAAGAGGCAATGCTAATTATCTAGGTCATCCAACAGGAAAAGCATTGCTACTGTCCACCAGAGAAAATAAGCGAAAGCCAAGGGGAAAAATCAGAAAGTCCGTTGGTCCCAAAGTGCAGTGGAAAGCCCCCTTCTTATAAAGGTATTATATCTAACTCGCCTTCTGGATTTAGGCGTATTTTAATTTGCCTTTGTTCTGTGGAAAACAAATAGGATCTCAGACCAATCTTTACAGAGCTATTTTCGAAAGCATGGCCAACAGTAACTGTTGCCTTTTCTCCAGTTGTTACTATAGTTTTAGCTCCTCCACGAGTACCTAGCTCCTTGATATATACATCTTCCCCTGCTTTTATCTCTCCACCTCTAAAGGCCCCTTGTATTACGACCTTTTTCCCTGCTTCAATGTAAGAATTATCACAACCTATCCTTGTAACTGTAACATTTCCTGCGGCAATGATTTTAGAGTTAAGTACATATCCTACAGTTACATTACCGGTTTCCGTTCTACCCTGGGCTTCAATATTTTTTAATAATTCTTCAGCTTGAGTATAAAGTTGGGATATCTCCTCTAACTTGACAATAGATAAAGGAAGGCGAACTAATTTGTGCTGAACGTCCTCTAAAAACTGCGAAAGAAGAGGATACTCAAAGGGGAGCTTTTGAATATATTCTTTCAAAACTTGGATATCTGGAGGTATAGCTTTGAATTTACGCTCCAGTAAGAGTTTGACTAACGGTCCTATATTTCCCACATATTTTCCTTGGAGCTGATGCAAAGCAAGAATCAATTCTTCTAGTTGAGCTGATATTCTTTTTAAAAGGGGCAGGCTATTTTGTAGCAAAGAGAATTTCTCACCGGCAATTATGGTAGATGTATGTACATTTCCTTTTATGATTATAGAATCATGGGCTTTGAGTGTGGCTCCAGAAACCATACCTTCTATAACGATTTTTTCTCCAGCTTCAACTCGGATACCTTCGAAGACGTTCCCGCCAATAACTATATCACCTGTGAAAGAAATGTGGCCTGAACGTTTATCAACATCTCCTTTATGGTGAAGTATATTTATTATTCTTATTTGTACTCCCTTTGATGTATAAGTAGCTACAGGTCGACCAGCCTTAAGGGATATTATTTCAAATCCCCCTTTTTCTAGTAAAGTACCTTCTCCTGCTTCTAAAAGCAGGTTCCTCGGTTCAGGTGGAGGAAGGATGTTGCCTTTAATATCCTTGCCAGGTTTTCCAGGCTGGGCCGGATGTTTGCGGGCAAGGACCTCTCCTGGATTAACTGCAGTATAAGTAAAAAGTTGTAGTAAATCTATTTTTCCTTCTTCTGGGACCTCCGTTTTTACCTTTTCTTCAGGGTTAAAAAGAAGCTCGATTTGAGCGTCCCGGCCAGGTTTTGGAGGTGTACCTTTGGCTATAATTACTTCTTTTTCCTCTGGGTTGGCGATTAACTTGGTAATGGTCTCCCAATCGATCCCATGTACGATTCCTAATTGTTGTAACTTATGCGTTAATTCCGGCAGTGAAACAGGAGAAAATATCTCTTCTTCAGGCAGGCCTTGTAATCTCAGAACTTGCGCTGGAGGAGCATCGTTTAGGATATATTTAATCCGCCGATGGGGCTTTATTATTAATTTTGCAAACATATTATCGGGGGAGACTTCTAGAGACCAACTTCCTTTAATTTCTTCTGTTAAGGTGGTGATAACGACATTATCAGTGGCAGTTAAAGGTATGGGTATATCAGGCTCTTTGTATTCACGATCGTTAATCTTGAGCTTAACTCCGGCTCCTAGGACAATTACAGGATACGGACCATCGGGAGGATGGTGTATTATAAGTCGGCCATTTTTTAAAGCAACATAAACAGGAAGGTCAGTAGAGCACACATTCATTATTGGCTCCCTCCTGGAAGCGTATAGGTGCTTCCGAAGCAGAAATTGCCAAATGCTTGCGTAAAGCCTGTGATCATTTTTGATTTCCCCCTCCCCTCAGGTCTAAGAAGCCTTGAGGGACAAAGCTTTAACTGCCGGAAAATCATACTTGTTTCGGAAGCACCAGCGTATAAACCGGGAGGATTAAAAAATAAAACACCAGGGCTCCCGTTTTGCGCCTGGCGTGGTTTTCCTAAAAACCCCACCGGCAACCCGGCTACCATAGCCCTATAAAAGGGCCTTAGGCCCGTGGCTTTGCGCCCCCGCCTTTCAACGGGTTTGCCCTTAAACGGTAGGTTAGATTTCTAGGTTAAAAATAACATACTCCATATTTCTAAATCAAGCATAATTAATAGTAAGCCGTATAAAGAATTTGGTCGATATCCGGATTTATGCTAAACTAGTGGATGCTAGAGTTATGGGCATAGCAGTGATATTGGGGGAGGGTGAAGGCCGGAGTGGGTTTATGTCCTTGGGCGCAAACTCCCCTGGGCTATGATTTTTTCGCTCGGGATACCCGGGAGGTAGCCCGTGAGCTTTTAGGAACTTACATGGTTCATTTTTCCCTAGAAGGGGTTACTGCCGGTAAAGTTGTGGAAACGGAGGCGTATCTTGGGCCTTCCGATCCAGCCTGCCATTCGGCTCGCGGACGGACAGAGCGGAATGCTGTTATGTTCGGTCCTGCGGGTTTTGTGTATGTATATTTGATTTACGGTATTCATTACTGTATTAATATAACTACAGACAAGCCCGAAGTCCCTGCCGCGGTGCTTATAAGAGCCCTGGAACCCGTAGCTGGTCTTGAGCTTATGCAGCGCCGGCGGGGGACACATAAGATTAGAGACCTGTGCCGGGGGCCAGGAAGGCTGGCGCAAGCCATGGGTATTACTAGAGAGCTTAACGGGACCAGCGCTATAGAAGGGCCCGTACGCTTCTATCCTCCTTTACCGGGGGACCCACAGCTTGAAATAGTTGTGGCTCCGCGGATAGGAATCCGCGAAGCTAAAGATTGGCTTTTGAGGTATTACGTTCGTGGCAGCCCTTTCGTATCTTATAAGTAAAGACCCTTATTCAAGGGGGAAACATCAATGGAGCCGCAAGATCTTGATTTTTTAGTACGTGCGGTAGTTGATAAAAGGAACGACCATGAAAAGGTTAAAGAAATAATCCGGGATAAAGAAGACTTTATTGAGATCATGCTCGAAGATCCCAAGCTGTTCCGTAAACTCTGGGAAAAACAAGAAGAGCTGCTTTTTATTTCTCCTTACCTTCTCTTTAACATTCTCCTCCGTCAAGTACGACGTGATTTAAAAGATGTCAGTTATATGTATGAAGGTCATGGACAGATGCGTCTTCCGGTTTTTGACGCCCCGAAGGTAAAGAAAATTTTGGATGATAATTCTGTCCTCTCCTACCTTGCCGAACTCCTAACCTCTTTTACCCGTACACAAACCTTTACTTTAATTTATCGTCTCGGCTCCAAGTTATATCGCCGGGCCTTAAGCAGCATAGACCTAGATGATCTTATTTTTCTTGCAGGGATAGTAGATGAAAGATATAAGTTCGAGTTGAATCGCCGCGTGGGTGACCTGGCTTTATTTATAGCAGGCATGTTCCCGGAATATGTAAAGGAGGCCGGACGGGCGGTACCTTGGTCAAAGAAGATACCGCGGAGCCTAGAAAATTACTTAGAAGTAGGGCGGTATTATTATACCTTGGCTAGTGAACACCCCTATGCATTGGAATGGGGCCTGCGCGATGTATTAAACATTTTAGCGGAAAATATATCTTCCGTACAGAAGGCCTTGAATTGGTTATCGGAGAAATATATCGGCCCTAAAAGGTCTCTATGGTTTAATACGTTTTAGGGAGGTCACGGGGTATCGCATCTACTTCGGTTAATTCTTTTATTTCGCCCTGGTGGCGGGCGAGACCCAGTTCTTTTAACTTTCGGGCGCCGGGAAGGAGCCTGCTTTGCCAGGAACCTACCGCCGCATTGTACGCGTTTACTGCTAGCCTAAGGCCGCGGCGGATTTCTTCTAGGTGCTCAGCAAAAGTTAGGGCACGCTCAAAAAGCTCTTGGCCAACTTGAATCACTCTTTCCGCATTTTCTGTAGCCTGGCGTTGTTGCCATCCTAAAGCCACAGCCTTAAGAAGGGCTACCAGGGTTATAGGCGTGGCCATCAGTACACGTTTTTGTATAGCTTCTTCAATAAGGTCTGGCACCTGCTCTAGTGCAGCTACGAAATATGCCTCTCCTGGTAAAAATAGGATTACAAAATCTAAACTATTAAACTGGCTTTGGTATTCTTTAGAACTTAACTGGGAAATAGAAGATTTTACTGCTTGAGCATAGCGCGACAGGGCCTCCTTCCGTTTACTTTCTTCTTCGGCTTCTATGGCTTCGAGGTACGCATCCAAGGGGGTCTTGGCATCGACTATAATTACTCGGTTATTAGGTAGATAGATTATAAGGTCGGGCCTTAAGCGGGAATCATTTGCCGTAGTTTGTACGGCAAAATCGCAGTAAGGCGACAGCCCGGCTAGTTCTATTACGCGCTGCAGGGTTATTTCTCCCCACCGGCCCCGCACCTTCGGAGTACGTAGCGCGTTTACCAACCGGTGGGTTTCCTTTTGCAGGGCTTCTTGAGCTTTCCCCAACTCTTCAAGCTGCCGGCTTAAGTCTCCATAAGCTTTTTGACGGGCGTTCTCTAACTCCTTTAGCCCTTTTTGATAGCGTTCCAGGGTCTCCCGTAGGGGGTTGACCAAGGCTTCTATAGCTTGCTGGCGCAGGTTAAGCTCCCCTCGGGCAACGAGGAGTTCTTTATCGAGGATTTGTTTAGCCAGAGTTATAAAAGACTCACTATTATTCTTGAGGGCCTCAGCAGCCAAAGATTTAAAGCAGGCGGTAAATCTTTCTTCTAATTGCTGCGTTTGGGCAAGTAAAGATTCTGCCTGTACCCGGGCCACCCTTTCCTTTTCAAGGCGTTTAAGGCAGATAATAAAAATGATCAACCCTCCTAATACAAATCCTAGAGCAAAGCTTAGGCCGAACTCTATACTTGCCATAACTCTATTATCCCTTACCTTAGTATTTGTTCATAATTGAAGGGTGTTGTCTTAAGTTCGACAGTGTCGGCTATAAAAATGGAAGTATTTAGTTTTTTAGCTTTAGCTGAAGCAAGGCTGGCCATATTGACCAGATGCTTAATAATGTAGCCCGGGTTTTCGGTGAGATTACGTAGGCCAGAACGGCGGCCTCCGGAGATTCCTGCGGAAAGGGTAAGGGTTATCGGGCAGGGCCATTTTTCTTGGGCTACTATGTTTATTATTGTTTCAGCCAATTCTTTGGCTTTGGCCAGGGAGCGGGTTGTCACTATGGCGAATTCATCACCGGCATACCTGCACAGCGTATCTTGTTTAACATCAATTACAGTCTTTAAAATTTCTGCTGTACGCCGGAGTATAATATCACCATAGACATGCCCGTATTCTTTATTTATCAGGCCAAAGTTGTCAATATCCAAGAAAATTATGGCTATCTCATAGCCGCCTTCCAGGAGTTCGATCGCCTTTTGGTAAAATATTTCGGCTTTGTATAAAGTAGTAAGAGAATCTATATACTTTCCTACTTCTGCCATTATTTGAGCTTTGGTGATAACCCCTAAAACTGCTTTCTCATCAACCACTACCAGCCGCTCAATTTGATGCTCCAGAAGAAGATTATAGGCCTCCCACAGGGAGGCGGATGGCCGGATGGTGATTACTTTTTTAGTCATAGCGTCAGCTACAAGCCTGTTAGGATGAGAACGCCGAATATCTCGGGACGTGATGATCCCGACAAGCCTTCCTTCATCTACTACAGGAAGACAACCAATATGGTGTTGCTCCATAATGGCGGCAGCCAAACGGACGCTAGCCGAAGAAGGAATTATATAGAGCTTTTCGCTGAGGAGGTGCCTTACAGACAGCACTAAAAGGTCACCGCCCTCCGGACATGGATAGATATCTTTACTTGGGCCTTCATGACCATCTCTTCATCGGCTATACGGCTGCCTTCTTCCATAATGAGTGGTAGGAGTTTTTCTTTGGGGATTAGCTTTAGGAGCGACTTTTTTATTACTATAGCTTCAAAGACGTCGTGGTCTACCTCTACTACTTCGTATTGCTCGGGAGATACAGCATCTACCATGCGCCTTACAGCTTCCGGTCCGACAGGAGCTCTTTTTCCTACCAGGAGCACATCTTGGACTGGGGGTATTTCGAATTCCGAGATCCTGATAATTATTTCTGCTCTACGGTCGAAGTCGACAAAGTTATTTTCTCGTGGAAGCAATTACGGAAGCCCCTTTCCCTTAATCTCTCTTATAGAATAGTTTTACACAAATTTACTGGCTCGACAAGTTTATTTTTAATCACGGGCAACGTACGGCTATTCCCTGCTTAAAGAAGTAAAGGTATTTATCTTTAACCTTCTGCCCATATATAGCTTCTACCGCCAATGCATATAAGTCAAGCTGCTTTTTATATTGAGTTATCGCTATTTGAGGGGGACTGTCTTCTAAACTTTCTACTTTATAATCAATAAGGAGCCATCCGTCGCCTTCGTAGGCCAGACAGTCTATTATCCCCTGGAGCACAATCTTTTCTTGGCAGCCTTCTTCTCCAAGTTCAGGGTAAAGGGTACTGGCCGGTAGGCCTAAGGTAAAAGGCACTTCGCGTTCAACTACCTTGGCGGCCAGGACACGCTTACCCAGTTGGCTTTGGAAGAATTCGAGTATACTTTCTAAAGAAACAGAAGCCGCCTGTTCAGGGGTCAGTATTTCACGTTCTACCAGGGTTTGTACCTGCTTGGATAATCCTGCATAGGTAAGATCACCCTGCAAGTTAAGATGCTGCATTACTAAGTGGAAAGCACTGCCTACTTCTAACGGAGAAAGATCTTTGTGGGGAGAGATGAAACTAGGTTTGCGTTTTATAAAGGGCCGTGGAAAGGGTTCTTCAGGTAATTTTTTTAGGTCGCTTACGGTTACTTTAGAAAGCAAGGAAGAAGCTCTATGGTGGGGATATACCCAATTTAAGGCCTGTGTAACCTCCTCCTTGCAGGAGGAAGGTGTAGGGACGGGCGCAAGGTTCTTTAAAGAAGTAAGGAGAAGACTGGAGTGTGACACTTGTTCTAGGGAGGCAGGAAAGTCTGAAAGATTCCAAATCGATACTTGCCAGGAAGAAGGATCCTCCGCCAGGATAGAAGGAGCTAAGCTTACCCCACCTGCTTCCTGCCTTAAAGGCTCGCCGTCGCGGTGGCGGGCGAGGGCTGGTACTATCCAATCGAGATAGTTCTTAGCCTCAAGGAGTATCGTACTGGGAAAGTGGAGATCATTGAAAGCTGCCCAACGGCACCAAGTACGTAGTTTCCCTTCCCACCCGCGTACAGAGCCTACCAGGATAAGCTTTTCTTTGGCGCGGGTAAGGGCTACATAAAGTACCCGCAGCTCTTCGGCCAGAGCTTCTCTGTGCAACCGGTCACGAATAGCCAAATACATTAAGGTGGGATAAGCCAGGCCTTTCTGCGGGTCGATGATTTCCATGCCTATTCCTAAATCCTTGTGGATAAGGACATTATGATACAAATCTTTAAAATTAAATTGGCTGCCTAGCCCTGCCACTATAACCACCGGAAATTCTAAACCTTTGCTTTTATGGATGCTCATCAGGCGTACTACATCATCCTTTTCGTTTAAAGGCTGGGCTTTAGCCAAATCCATTCCTTTTTCTTGTAAACGTTCTATAAAGCGTAGAAAGCCTCCAAGGCCACGCCAGGAGGTCTTTTCATATTGTTCCGCCCTATTTATCAAGGCTTGAAGGTTAGCTTGCCGTTGTTCGCCTCCGGGTAACGCACCTACAAAGTCATAATAGCCTGTTTCCCGATAAATCTTCCAGAGAAGGTCGGCTAGGCTCCCGCACCTAGCCAGGGTGCGCCAGTATTCCAGTTTATGCCAAAACTCAGTTAAGCGTTGTGATAGTTCACCTTCTTTAGAATGGATCATATCAATTACTGCTTTGGAAAAACTGCCGTTTGGCTTAAACAACCGGATGCAGGCCAGATCTCTAGCTTTCAGGCCTACTATAGGAGAGCGCAATACAGAAGCTAAAGGGATATCTTGAAGGGGGTTATCTATTATTTTTAAAAGGGAAAGCATTGTAGCTACCTCTGGGGCAGAAAAATAACCTTCTCCTGTATCGGCGTAGACCGGTACACCTGCTAGCCTCAGTTCCTCGAGATAAATATTACTTTTACCCTGGGGAGAGCGTAAAAGAAGGGCTATGTCCCGGTAGCTTAAAGGACGGAAGGTAGAAGTTTTCTCATCCCATACTAAAGAATCCTTTACCAGCTCTTTTATACGTCGTGCTATAAGCCGGGCTTCCCCCTGAATATGGTCGATTTCCTCTTCTTCTGTATCTTCTGTAGAGCTTTCTCCTTTTATAAGGTGTAATTCTGCTGGCCCAGCCAGGCAACCTTCCCTTTGGGGGTAACTTGCTCCCGGCTTTAATTCAGCAGAACTATCGTATTCGATTTCTCCCAAAGTTTGGCTCATGATCTGGTGGAAAAGAAAGTTGATGGCGTGGAGAACTTCCGGCCTGCTCCGGAAGTTAGTGGTTAGGTTTACTTTCCGGTTAGGAGAACCTGGATTTGTAGAGTAGCTCCAAAACTTTTTCAAAAATAGAGCCGGTTCTGCCCAGCGGAAACGATAGATGCTTTGTTTAATGTCGCCTATGAGTACGAGATTTCCCCGGTCGCTACCCTGGCGGGAGACTAGCTGCAGGATGATATCTTGTAAAGGATTGATATCTTGATATTCGTCTACCAATACTTCCACGAAGTTTTCTTTAAGTTCACAAGCCCAAGCAGAAGGTATGAGGTTTTCAGGAGTAGATGAAGGATCTAAGAGAAGGCGAAGGGTATAGTGCTCTAAGTCGTGAAAATCAACTAGTCCTTGAGCTTCCTTGGCTTCTTGATAGGCTTTCCCGAAGCTTTGGGTTAGGCGTACCAGAGTTTCTACCATAGGCTTAAGTTGGTGAAGGGCTGTTAAGGCAAAGGAGGTATTATGGCTAAAATAACTTTTCTGCCAGCGCTTAAGTTTTTCCCGGTATTCCTGCCGGAGCCAAAGGATCGTTTCTTTGATTTCTTGGAAGTCCGTTTTAGCAGATCGCCTTAGCTGGGGAAAAGAGATTTTTTGGCCTGTGCGGCAGAATTCCTCCCACGAACACCGGCTTGCACGCAGCAACATATTTAATTCGGCTAGATCTTGCTGGAGGGTTTCTATATAGGAGCTTAAACCCGGGGAGGAACAGGCAAGATGTAGGGTTTCTTCGGCCATTTTTATTAAATCTTTTATTTCCCAGGTAAGGGTTTCTTTTAAGGAGCGCACCCAGGGAAGTTCATCAAAATTAGAGGTTTCATCGTTTGCGGTAAAATTGGCTACCATTGCCTCTAACCAAAGCTCTGGCCAGGGATGGATCCGAGAGAAGCTATACAATCTAAGGATTAAGTCCTTAAGAAGAGAATCGTCCTTTTGCCCTCCGAAATTATCTACCAATTGAGCAAAGGTATCTGACATCCCCTGGACTTGCGCATACTCTTTTTCCATCACCCGTTCTAATATCTCCTGCCTGAACAGGGAAGCTTCTGTCTCTCCCATTACCCGGAAAGAAGGGGGCAAAGGGAGAAGATAAAAATACTTACGCAGGAGCTCCAGGCAAAAGGAGTGGAGGGTGGTTATGTTAGCCTTTTCTAGCAAGAATAGCTGGCGGCGCAAGTGCTTGGAAGAAAGATTTTGAGTTAAAGCTTGAGTTAAGGCTTGAGCAAGCCGTTCCCGCATTTCCGAAGCGGCCGCCTGGGTGAAGGTAACTATAAGAAATTGGTCAATATCTACTTTCTCGCTAGGGTTCAGTAACCGGTTAATTACCCGTTCTATAAGTACAGAAGTTTTTCCGGCCCCTGCTGCAGCCGATATAAGAAGATTACAGTCTTTTATGCGGATGGCTTCTGTTTGCTCCTTAGTCCAGCGGCTCTTCATAAAACATTTCACCTTTTTAAGTCCTGTTATTTTCCAGGTGGCAAGAAATGAATTCCCAGATTTCTGAAGCATTTAGGCGGGGTAAAACGCGGAATTTGTTTCCTGGTAACAAAGGCTCAAAACCGCAGACGGCCTGATAAGAGCAGAACTTACATGCTATATAGCCTCCCTTCCGGTAAGGCGAAATTTCTATATTACCTTCTAAAATCTCTCGGGCTATCTCCTTTAAGAGTTTCCGCAAATATTGGCGCAACAGGGCGAATTGTTCTAAAGAAAGGAGCGAGGAACGAGAAGCGAAAGAGCCATCTTTTTTAAAAGCCACGGGTAAAAAAGGAGAAGGATTGGGTAGATGATGGTCCATAAGCTTTAGGGCCCGCAAGTCTGCTACTAGTAATCCTTTCATTTTATACTTTTTTATAAGCTCCTCTTGTAATTCTACCACCGGCTCTTCCTTTCCTGCCCGTATTGGCGGTTCATCGAGTCTAATTAAAGGATTAATTAATGGAAAGTATAAAACTGCTGCCGGTAGGCAGGGACCGCCCCAGAAGAGAGGGCCGTAGATTAATATTGCCTCTAGATAAGTTAAAAGCTGGAGTTCTAGCCCCCAATAAAAATCAACTAGATTAAAATTGGAGGGCGTGGATTTGTAATCTATAATGCGTACCCAGAAGCCATCCCCGTCTTGGGCTATATCTAAGCGGTCTATACGCCCGTGGATTTCTAAAAGTTCTCCCCGGGGTAAGGTCAGGCGGAGAGCAGGTAAATTTTCTCCATAACCAAAGGTTACTTCGTTGCCTATGGTGCGGAAGGAAGTCCGTCGGGCTTCTTCACCTAAGACTGCAACTACCCTTTGGATTATTCCTATATACTTGCGGGTTAAATAGCGGTAGCGTGCGGTGCTAAAAAAGATTTCGTTTTGAAACTCGGGTAGCAGTTTTTCTATTACTTCTCGGCAAAGCCTTTGGGAGGAAGCATAATCCAGATCTTTCCAATCTTTATTTTGCTCCTTTAAGGCAGCGGCTAATTCTTTAAGAGCAAGGTGAAAGAATTCTCCCAGGTCTAGAGGTAAAAGTTGGTAAAGTTGGCGTTCTTTAAGCTTTAAACCATACTTTAAGAAATGAGAGAACGGACATTTCCTAAATTGTTCCAATTGGGATACACTAGTCTTAAATGGGTTGCCGTACAAGGCATGAGCTATATCTCCCGGTAAAGGATCTTCCTGGTTAGAATAAAAGAGCCCTGCGATGATCTTCTTTAGGATTTCTCTATATTGAGGATGCGAGCTGGCCCAGTTGTATATTTCTAACCAAACAGGTTCGGGGTCAGACCCTGCTTTGAGCTTGCTCAAGTTTACAGCAAGCTGTGACAACAGGGACCTTGAATGGGTTAAAGTATTGGGGTTAGAAGGGTTTTCTTCTAACTTTGGAAACAGAGCCTTTAAGCGGGCGATTATGAGTGAAGGTCTTAAAGCGTTTCCCTCTTCATCAGCTAGAGCGTAACTTAAGCCTAAAAACTCACGTGAGCGAGTAAGGGCAAGATAAACTAAATGTTGCTCTTCCAGCAGGTGCCTGTTGCTACCAGGTCCCACTTCCCAGCCTTTCTTTAGGAGGTATTCCCTTTCCTCATCCTTTAGGAAGCCCGAAGGTGATGGTCTAGCAGGGAAAACACCCTCGTTAACCCCCAAAAGGAAGGCCGCCCGCACTTCAGGCAACCGCGAACGGTCAAGGGATATTACCAGTACTTGGTCTAAACCTTGGGGTATAAGCCCCAGGAGTTCCCCTTCCAGACCAGCCATTATAATTTGCCTGTACTCTTGGATATTTACCCTTTCCTCTCCTAAAATCTCTACTAGTTGTTCGAGGATTTCCGTCACCGCCTCCCAGATCTGGGCGTGTTCTTGAGCTTCTTCCCACTGCCCTTTTTCCATAGCTTTAAGGCGCCATTCCTCAAGTTTTTCTGGTATATTAAGTTTAAGGAGGAGGTTGTAGAGGCCTAAACTCATCTCCTGTACGGATTGAGCTTGGCATAAAGCCTTGTGGAAATCCCCTAACAGAGCTACGACCTTGTTTTTTAAAAGGTTGATCTTTAATATTTCCTTTTCGTCCTCCTCAAAATCGCGTGGCTTATAACTCCACGGCTGGCCGTCAAACCAGCGGGAACCCTGTATACCGCAAGCAAGGATATAATTTTCGAGAAGGTCTACTTCTTCCCGGGCAAGGGGCAGGAGATCGGTTTTAAGCAGCCGAAAGAGGGGTTCAGAGGCCCAGTTTTGGCTTACTGTATCTAAAGCAGCACATATAAGTTCTACAAGGGGATGATGGGTTATAGGGCGTTTAACATCCAGGAAAAAAGGAATTTCAAAATCCCTTAATACGTTAACCAGGATGCTCCGGTAGAGATCCAAGTTACGAACCATTATGGTTATATCCCGCCAGCGGTATCCTCTGGTCCGGGCAAGATAAAGGATCTCCTGGGCCACCGTTTCTACTTCTGTCCGACGGTTAGGTGAACTAAAGATCTTTATATTCCCTGTTTCTTTTGTCCAGGGAGGAGCCAAGGGAGCAAAAAAATTCTTTTCTACCCACGCCAGGACAGGGGCTCCTACAAAGCGCGGGGGTATTTCCTGCTCTAAAATAGTAATCGGTTCTAAGGGTACGTTTAAACAGCTCGCTAGGTCTTGAAGCTTCTTAAAAGTTTCTTTGGTAGGGTAAAAGGGATCTCCTACCCCTGAAGGTGTGGCCAGGTCTTGTGGGTCTATACAAAGGGCTATATGTACCTTGCGGGCGACTTTGAGTAGTCCTTCTAGTACTTTATATTCCTGGGGGGTAAAACTAGTAAAACCGTCTAGCCAAATTTCAGCTTCCTTAAGGCTGGGGGCTTTAGGGAGGTTAAAGGAAAGTATTTCCAAGTAATCTTCTGCAAGACAAGTATTCCCTTGTAAAGCTTCCTCCATATCCTCCCAAAGAAGGGCCAGATCATGTAACTTGGCCGGGAGGAGTTCACGGGTATTATTTGAGCCGAGGGAGGTAGCAGCCTCCTTAAGCTTAGAAGGGCTAAGGCAGTAATATTTAAATTCTTTTAAGGTGGAAGCAAGTTCACGTATAAAGCCGGGCTGCTGCCAAGCTCCCAGGCGTAAGATTTTTAGGTCCTTTTCCCGGCGTTTAAGTAGGCGGCGCAAAAGCATATTTTTAGCCAGGTCGCTTAAAGCGGGCCGGGCCGCCCCCCCTACTTCCTGGCTCACTTTCCAAGCCAGGCGCTGAAAACTTAAAACTTGGCAGCGTATAGAACCCTGCAAACCAGGTAAGTTCACCAGGGCCTTTTCCATTTGAAAGGTAGCCTGCTCAGGAACAAGCAAAATTATGGCAGGCCCCCGGGGAGCGGCCAGCAATTCTTTCTGGATCTCTTTTAGGCAGTAATAAGTCTTTCCGCTACCAGCCCGGCCAATAATAAAGTGTAAGCTCATTCTTGCTTAGCTTGCCGTGCCTCCTGGATGATTTTTTCAGCCAGATTAGCCGGTACTTCTTCATATTGAGCAAACTCCATACGGAAGTGACCGCGGCCCTGGGTTAAGGATTTGAGGTGGATAGCGTAGCGGTACATTTCAGCTAAAGGTACCTGGGCCCTGATTATTTGGTTTTTGCCCTCGGCTTCCATGCCCAGGATCCGGCCCCTCCTGCCGTTAAGATCGCCGATGATATCTCCCATAAACTGTTCGGGAACGGTGATCTCTACATTCATGATGGGCTCGAGTAGAACCGGCTTGGCCAGTTCCATGGCCTTTCTGAAGGCCATGCCTGCGGCAATCTTAAAGGCCAGTTCCGAAGAATCAACCGAATGGTAAGATCCGTCAGCTAAGTTTACTTTAATATTAGTTACCGGATACCCTGCTAAAATACCCTCCTGCATGGCTTCACGGATTCCTTTTTCAACCGCCGGGATGTATTGCCTGGGGACCGCACCGCCGAAAATGGTCTCTGTAAATTCGAATTCCTTATCCGGGAGGGGAGACATGTCTATAAACACATGCCCGTACTGGCCGCGGCCGCCGGTTTGCTTTTTGTACTTACCCTCGACTCTGGTGACCGAGGCCCGTATCGTTTCCCGGTAGGGTACCTTCGGGGTGGACATCTCAACCTCCACGCCGAATTTAGAGTACAAGCGTTCCAGGGTAATATCAAGGTGGAGTTCTCCCATGCCGGTTAAAATGGTTTCCCGGGTTTCATTATTTTTACTGAGGCGTAAAGTGGGATCTTCTTCTAAAAGGCGGGCCAGGGCATTACTTAGTTTATCTTCGTCTCCCTTGCTCTTTGGTCTTATGGCCACAGGTAAAGTAGGCTCAGGGAAAGTTATAGCCGGTAACTGTTTGGGGTTAGTCTTGGTAGTCAGGGTATCCCCGGTACCGGACACGGTAAGCTTGGTTACCGCTCCTATATCACCAGGTTTAATTTCAGTCACTGGTATTTGAGTTTTCCCCTGAAGGGTAAACAGCCCGTTTATTTTTTCTTCTGTTTCTTTGTTGGCATTATATACGGTCGTATCGGGTCTTAAATTGCCAGAATACACCTTAAAAAGGCTTATCTTGCCCACATAGGGATCCGCTAGGGTTTTAAAGATAAGCGTGGCCAGCGGTTCCTTTTCTAATTCTACACCAGACTTACCCGCCCTATCTGCTGGCGAAGGCAGGAAGTCTACGATATAACGGAGAAGTTCTTCCACTCCTATACTCTTTAAGGCTGAGCCGCAAAGTACAGGAATAACTTTCCTGTTAGCTACTGCCTGCTTAAAGCCTTGACGTATTTCTTCCGGTGTTAGCTGTTCCCCTTCCAGGTATTTCATGAGTAGTTCGTCGTCGCCTTCAGCGGCTGCCTCCACGAGTTGCTCCCTTAAGCTTTCGGCTTCTTCTCTAAACTCTTCGGGTATAGGTATCTCCTTACGCTGGCCGTCTTGGTAAGAATATGCTTTAAATTCCAGCAGGTCTATTATTCCGCTAAAGTTCTCGGCGGCTCCTATAGGAAGTTCTACAGGTACTATATTACCGCTTAAAAGCTTTTTCATGGACTCTAAAGCCCGCTGGAAGTTAGCGTTTTCACGGTCCATTTTATTAATAAAGGCCAGGCGAGGCAAGTCAAATTTATCAGCTTGTTCCCATATGATCTCAGTTTGCACTTCTACTCCTGCTACAGCGCTTACGACCACAACTAGACCGTCAGCCACGCGCAGGGCAGCCACTACATCCCCAAAAAAGTCAGCGTAGCCGGGCGTATCTAATAGGTTTATCTTGTGACCCGCCCACTCGCAAAAGGCTAAGGAGGTATTGATACTTACCTTCCTTTTGATTTCTTCAGGATGAAAATCGGTTACTGTGTTGCCTTCTTCTACCCGGCCCAGGCGTTTGGTGGCTCCAGCCTGGAAGAGCATGGCTTCTGTCAAGCTGGTCTTTCCGGCCCCTCCGTGCGCTACGAGGGCTACGTTGCGAAGGCTTTCTGTAGGATAAACTTTCATTAATTTAAGACCTCCCCGCAGTTCCTTTAAAGAATATCCTTTAAACAATATAATTGGCTTTTATTTAAAAAAAATCCTTTTTGAAAACAAGATTTTTTTGCTGGGATAAACCTGAAAAGGTGAGCATAAGGATGGAAAGTAGAGGTGAAGGATTAATGCTAGGGACGAGTCTCTGGCAAGGGGCAGCCATCCTCACCCTGGCTAATTTTTTAAATAGACTTTTAAGTTTTATCTACCGCATTTTGGTTATACGTCTTATCGGCCCGGAAAGTATGGGGCTTTATGAGATGGTCTTTCCCTTTTATACTTTCGTTCTAGTCATAGCTACTGCCGGCCTTCCAGTGGCCTTGGCCAAACTCGTTGCCGAACGTGCAGCCCGGGGAGAATGGGGGCTGGTACGTAATATCTTTCATCTATCCTTGTTCTTCCTTATGATAAGCGGTCTAGTATTCACCGCTATCCTCTGCTCTGGAGCCCCCTTTTTAGGCCGTCTCTTTGCTGATAACCGCGTATATCCTACTTTTATAGCAATGATGCTGGCTTTACCCTTGGTGTGTACATGCTCTGCTTTCCGCGGGTATTTTCAAGGATTAAAGCTGATGGGACCTTTGGCCTTGGCTCAAGTAGTAGAACAGGTAATCAGGGTGACCAGCGGCCTAGGCTTAGCCCTTCATTTGCTACCGAGGGGGATAGAATGGGCTGCAGCCGGCCTAGCTTGGGGTATGGTTTTGGGCGAGGGGGTAGGGTTAATAATAAGTCTATTGATCTTTCGCCAGGCCAGCCCTTACTATCTAGCAGGAGAAGGACAACCTCTTATTCTTAAGGATTTTCTAACCCTTGCCCGCTTGGCCGTCCCGGCTACCTTAGCCAGGGCTGCCACCGGGCTTACCCTTACCGTGGAAGCCATTTTAATACCTCACAGACTTCAGGCTTGGGGAGCTAGCCTGCGGGAAGCTACGGCTTTATACGGCCAGTATTCTGGAATAGCCTTGACCCTGGTTTATCTTCCTATGACCGTTACAGTAGCTATAGCCATGGCTATGGTACCGGGTATGGCAGAAGCTCAGGCCTTAGAGAACTACAGCCTTCTTCAGAGGCGATCCTTTCAGGCCTTAAGGATTACAGTGTTAAGCGGGCTCCCTTTTACCATATTTTTTCTTTCTTTGCCCACGGAAATATCTGACATAATATTTAAAGCACCAGAAGCCGGCGCACCTCTTAAGGTTTTAGCTTGGGGATGCCTTTTCTTATATTTACAACAGACTACCAGCGGTATCTTACAAGGTTTAGGGGCTATGAAAATAAACCTGTATACCACCTTGGTTGATGGAGTTACTGACCTGCTGGTGATCTACTTTTTAACTCCTCTATGGGGTATAAAAGGGGCAGCCTGGGGAATAAACTTGGGTGCTCTTTTAAGCACTTCTTTAAATCTGCTGGCCATAAGCCGCCTGGTTCATCTACGCTTTAATCTTTTAGATCTATTCGGGCGACCTTGTCTGGCTGCGCTTCTTATGGGGATGGGTATTAAAATGTTACAAGAGTTAACGTGGAGTATAGGATGGAGGGAATTGGCTGGGTTACTCCTTACGGGAAGCACGATCTATATTATTGCTCTTCTTTTGACCCGCGCCATTTCCCTCCGTTTCCTGGCTCTTTGGAAAAGGATTTAGAGCCTGGAGCAAAGGTAATTCACCCTGTAGCCGTTCGAGAAAGCGGTGGTCAGTTAAGTCTAAGTGCAAAGGGGTTATGGAAATAAACTTACGGAGTACAGCCCCTATATCAGTATCTGGGTTTGCGTCCAGATCTTTTACTTCGCCAGCTAACCAGAAATAAGCCCTTCCCCGCGGGTCTACACGCCTTTCGATTGTGTTAATATAGCGCCTTTGACCTAGACGAGTTAAGGCGACACCAGCTATGTCTTCTGGAGGTAAGTTGGGGATATTCACGTTTAAAAAGGTCCCTGGTGGTAGGCCCCGCGTGGCTATATATCGGCATAGAGAAGCTGTAAAGGCGGCTGCGAAGCTATAATCAGGATCCTTTTCCCCTGCTAAAGAGACAGCTAGGGAAGGGATACCATTGATACACCCTTCTATGGCTCCGGAAACAGTGCCCGAGTAAAGCACATCGGTTCCTAAATTTTCTCCTCGGTTTATCCCCGAGACCACTACATCAGGTGGCTGGGGTAACAGTGCTTCCAGGGCTAACTTGACGCAATCGGCGGGAGTCCCATTTACAGCAAAACCTTTAAGGCCCGGGGCAAGTTCAATTTCTGTTACCCGTAATGGTTTATGCATGGTGATACCGTGACCTATAGCGCTTCTTTCCTTTTCCGGAGCTACAATAACAACTTGCCCCTGGCCAGCTAGTTTACAGCCGAGGGTGCGCAATCCTTCGGCAGCAATACCATCGTCATTGGTTAATAGAAACAGCAAAGTAAATTACACCTCATGATGATTTTGTATTCAAAGTTTGGGGTAATCCTAAAGCTTTATTATAACAGTAAACGGCTGCCTCCTCCAGGTTTAATTTAGTATAAATATCTCCTTTTATCTCCCAAGCCCGGCTACTTTGGGGAAAGCGCTCAAGGAATTTTTCTAGAAATAGAAGGGCTTCTTCGTGACGGCCTAAGTGAACCAAGGAGGTGGCATAGGCCAAATGAGCTTCCTCATCGTAGGGTGCAAGGTCAATAGCCTTTTCCAAATAGATTAAGGCTTGGGCTTCTTTACCTAAGCTCATAAGGAATTGAGCTATTCCCCGTAAACAAAAGGGATCTTGGGGACGGAGGCGCAAGGCCTGTTCGTAACAGTGCACGGCTTCGAACCAGCGATTAGTAGCAGCTAAGGTTTGTCCTAAGTTTAGCCAGAGTTCCGTATCTTCAGGTTCCAAGGCTAAAGCCTGGCGGTAACATTGTATGGCTTCTTCCGGCCTTCCTAAATGAAATAAGCATACTCCCAGATTATTCCAAAGACAGGCATCCCTTTCACCGTAACGGAGAGCGCGGATAAAATAGCTATAGGCTTCTGACCACAAGTTGAGCCTCTGGGCCGCTATACCCGCATTAAAGGCTACTGCCGGGTCCCGGGGACAAAACCGTAAAGCCTGGCGGTAAGCTTTTAAGGCTTCCTTATTATATCCAAGCTTAAGGTAGCAGTAACCGAGGTTGTGCCAGGCAGCAGCATCTTTGGGTTTAAGCTTTAAATATTCTTGATAACAGGTAGCTGCCTTTGAATAAAGTTCTTTCTTAAAGTATTCTTCGGCTCTTTCCTTAAAATTTCTATCTTGGCTGGGCGAGTAAAGTTTTTCCAAGAAATACCGTGAGGCAGGAACAGGCACGGCTCATCTCCCCTTTATCCGGTTTCCTATTCCTGCCTCTAATTTTTCTCCTCTTATATGTTAATTCCTACCACGTAAATACCAAAAATTTCCGCCCAAAAACGACTTATTAAGGCTTTTTCTGGGCCTTTTCTTTGCATTCTCGACAGTACCCGTAAAATTTCAATTGGTGATCAGTGATTTGAAAGTCCGTTTTTTTCGTAATGAGGTTTTCTAAGGATTCTAATAGATCGTGGTCGAACTCGAGTACTTTCCCGCAGGTAAGACATATAAGGTGATGGTGGTGGTGTTCAGTACGGGAACTGAACTCATACCTTGCCCTACCATCGCCGAAATTTATCCGTTGGAGTATATCTAGATCTACTAAAAGGTCTAAGGTGCGATACACAGTGGCTAAACCTATATCAGGATACTGGTCTTTAACAATATTGTAAACTTCTTCTGCGCTAAGGTGTTCGTTGGCGTTGTTTAGAAAAGCCTTAAGTATAACTTGCCGCTGGGGAGTTATTTTATAGTCTTGTTCGTGGAGTTTTTTATAAATTTCCTCTAACTGATTTTCCATACTTTCTCACCCTATAAGGAAAGTTTCTAAAACGCCCCATCCCGGGTTTTCCTTTTCCGGGGTTGTGGCCAAGCGAAGTAAACCTGGGCCACGCTCTATCCGGAAGCCCCCCTTTCCTTTTATAAGAGGGGCGGTGGTCAATTTTAAAGTCACCTTAGGGTCGCTCCCTGACCGAAGCTCAAGGAAAGTCGAACCTGAAGACACCTCAACGTTGCTTTCCACTTTAGGGGTGCTTACCTTAACTTCTGTACCTTGGGCTAGATAAAGGGCTGGAATGTGCCGGTGACTATACAAAAGCTTCCCCCAAAAATCGGCAGCCAAAAGAGTGTATTCTTCACTATAGAAACGGACCAAACGGGCTCCTTTTAGGGCTTCCGGAAGGGGAAAGTTCCACCGGCGATGCTCATGATAGCCGATACCTTCTACGTTATACTTCTTTCCCCCCAGGTTCACTTCACCTTGGGCAGTAGCACGTGGAAGGGGAATTTGCCAGTAGATACAGCGCAGCCCCTGGTCACCGTAGGCTATCCGGCCTATACCTGGCTGCCAACCGGCAGCAAGAGGGAAGAATTCTAGATCTCCGGCGGCCCCGCTTGCTTCCAGGTGAAGGTAATACTTCTCTCCGTTATATTCGACCCAGCTTCTCCCAAGCTTTAATTGGCACCGCTCAGTAGAAGCGGCCAAATCTTGGGCTTTCACTTCCACACTTTCCTCGTTTTTTTCGCCCTCTACCCACCAGGCAAGATTATAGTATGCTTGGGAGCTTAAGGGCATATTGCTTAAGGTGAAGACAATGCGAAGATAAAGTTGATCGGGAGTTAAAACTTCAAAAATCCAGTTTTCCTGTAAGGTTTCGCCCTCCCTGGGAGGATGGTAAGCATCATCTTCTACAGTTAAAGGTTTATCAGCCAAGGCGTTAAATTCAGCATCCTGCCAGAAGGAAAAGGTGCTTTCCCGCAACCGGATGTCACCCCTTTTTATAAACCTATCTTAATCCTACCCGCTTTAAATTCGACATAACCAATAAAAAACCTCCCAGCTCTCCGCGGTTCTTTTATCTTTATCAACTGCATAAGGTTAAAGTAAAAAACTTTTCATAAATTTTCAAGGGAGGGAGGAGGCATGGCCCGCACTCTTTTGTTAGGGCTTCTTTATGCGTTAGTTGTGGCTTTGATCCAGGCAGTATTTTTGGGCATTCTTTTTTATGTCACACCCCTGTCTGAAGCTTGGTTACCTCTCCTGGCCATGGTGATCCTGGCTTTGGCGGTTTTCATAGGTGCCCTGCAGGCTGCCCGGCTAGCCGGTTCCCGGGGGCTCTGGCAGGGGTTGGGGGTGGCTTTGCTATTTATTTTAGTGCTTTTGGCCCTAAGCTCGGCCTGCGGAGCCTTAACTTTTAAAGCGATAGTCCAGAAATTAGGGCTTTCTCTTTTGGCCGGTGCTATGGGTGGCATAGCCGGGGTTACCACGCGCTAAGGTTATTTTCTGATCTCCCAGTGACCGGTGATACGGGTAATAACCCAACCTTTATTAGTTTTCCGGAGGCTTAAAGTGGCAGGGGTTTCAAAACTTTCCGGGGTCAAGGGACGCCAGATTACATCACCCTTGACCCAGGCTACATCTTTATCTACAAAACCATAATCGCTAATATAAAAAACCAAGTAAACACCCCCTGAATTTCCCTGACGGTCTTTTTTTAAAGCAGAGATAATACCAGCGGAATTGAGCCGCCTCCAGTAATCTGGATCTAGCAAGGAACGCATCCGGTTCCAATCTCCCTGCTGGATGGCCCTATAAAATTCATCAGCAGCATGTACCGGAGATTCGCTTTCTATAGAAGCTATCTTCCAGGTATCTCCGAACCGTACAAGCCTTATGGTCTCCTCTGAGGAGATTATGCCCTTTCGTGGGGAATCCCATTCGGCTTGGCCCCGGGCCCATGCTCGCCCGGCTTCTTCATCCACGTTCTGCTCCGAAACCAAGAAAATTACAAAGCGAAGGCCCGGCTCCATGTTTTTTCTAGCCTGCCATTGCTGTAAAAAACCCTCTTCCTTAAGATGAGACCACAGTTCAGGGGTTACTAGCTCCTGTACTTTTTCTTCTTTCCCTTCCTCTATGGCTTTATAAAAGTAATATATGGTATCAAAAGGAGATGGTGAAGTAGAAGTGATGGGAGATAAAGCCGGCAGGGCCGGGGAAGCCAAAGTATCTGTGGCCCCCCCTTTTATATGGCCCCACAAAAGAGATAAAAGCCAACCTATTAGGATACCTATAAGAATATGCACGGCCGGCCGCATGTACCACCGCCCCTTTCTATTTAATTCTTAAGGAGCGGCAATAGGGATTATGCTACTATTGGTGGAGTATTTTTTTTAATAACCGCTTTAAGAATGAAGGTAAAGGTATGAAATAAACCCGCATATTTCCACCTCGCTCCCTAAGGGGCACCCCGTTTCCCTTGTTATATATACTATTAATCCTTCATAAGGGAAGTGATTAGAGGGAAAACCAAAGTTTAAGCTGGGAGATGATATCTCTCACAGAGCCGGGCACCCATTTTATTTCGGGCAAGGAGGACCAAAAACAGGAACCGTAACGCTTGGAAATTATCCGGCGGTCCAAAATTACAGCCGCCCCTCTGTCGGTGGACCGGCGGATAAGGCGGCCGAAGCCCTGCCGGAAGCGTATAACGGCCAGGGGCAAGCTAAGGTTCATAAAGGGATCTTCTCCCTGATCAGCCAAACTTTCTAAGCGTGCTGCTAGAACCGGGACATTAGGAGAAGGAAAGGGTAACCGAGGTATAATAAGGCAACGTAACAAGTCTCCTGGTAAATCTATTCCTTCCCAAAAAGTAGCGGCTCCTAGTAAGATGGCCTGAGGGTGGCGGCAGAATTCCTCTATCAGTTGAAAACGGTGGCCGTCTATACCTTGCCCTAAGAGTACTTCTGTAGGTGATAGGGATCTTAGGTTTTCGTATATAGCACGGAGAAAACGGTGGGAATTACAAAGGACTAACGTGCGTCCTTCAGAGGCACGGGAGATCTCTAATATAGGCTCTGCTGTAGCGCTGGCGTAGTCCTCATCGCTTAGATGGCCAGGGTTAGGTAGATCAGTAACGATAAAAACTCTAGCTTGAGTAGAGTAATTAAAAGGTGTACCTACGCAACAGGTTATCAGGCGTTCCTCAGGTAATAGCTCTAAACCGGTACGACGGCAGAAAAAAGAAAAGCTTTTGTTGACCTGTAAGGTGGCTGAAGTAAATACTATAGATTCTTTAGTTTGAAAAAGCATGTCCATAAGCCAAGAGCCTACTTCTACCGGTGCACTATACAGGGTAAACCCTCCATTAGGTCCCTTTTCCATCCAGGCCACTTCTTTGTCCTCGCTGTTATCCAGGATGTGCAACAGGCTATCTAAGTAAGATTTAAGAGCAGTAGAAAGCCTTTCAGCTTCTTTAGCCTGTAAGGTGGCCCCTATATCCTCAAGCAAAGGGACAAGGTTTTCTAGCTCATACTTAAGCTTTTCCCAGGTTTCCTCTAGAACACCGGCAGCCTCCAATACAAATTCCCAGGCGGGCAACTCCTTCACCTTACCGGCCAAGCGTAAAGCAAAATCTTGGCGGTCATTTTTTTCGCTTGCCTCCCATAGGAACTTAAGGGCAGTAAAAAACTCTTCCGTAGCCTCCTTTGCTTCAAGCGAGGCCAAAAAACTTTTTTCTATCTGGGAAAGTAAAGGTGCTTTTTCGGTAGAAGAGAGTTTTTCCGCCAGGGAGCTAAGCTTAGCAAGATACCCCAAGGGGCGGGTCTTTCCTTGCAGCCGGTGGAAGAAATAGTGGAGGGTGGCCTGGCTTAATGAGATGGCCAGATGTTCAGTGGCGGTATCTTCCAGGTGATGGGCTTCGTCAACGATAAGGTAAGAAAAATGAGGGAGCACCTGGTTTCCCCGGCGCAGGTCGCTAAATAAGAGGGAGTGATTGACGATAAATATATCAGCTTCTTCGGCCCGGCGCCGGGCAGCGGTTACGAAACAGCCGCCATTATGGTAAGGGCAATGAGAACCAAGGCAAGTTTCGTTATCGGAGGAAAGCAAGTTTTTCCATTCTTCCTCTTCGGGTAAGGTTTTAAATTCGCTCCAATCTCCTGTTGAAGTAAAATCTAGCCAACGCCAGAGCCGTAAAGTGAAAACCCTTTCCGGCATTCCCAAGGAAGGTAAGTTTTCTTCCCATTCGAGCAGCCTTCGGCGGCAGATATAATTAGAGCGGCCCTTAAGTATAGCAGCCCGAAAAGAAAAGGGCAAAAGCCTCTGTAATAAAGGTATGTCTTTGTACCAAAGTTGTTCCTGCAAGCTTATGGTATGGGTAGCAATGGCTACCCGGCATCCCTTTTGGCAGGCCCAAAAAATGGCGGGGAGTAGATAAGCCAAGGATTTTCCAGTGCCTGTCCCCGCTTCCACTAGAGCGTGTTTGCCTTCTTTTAAGGCTTGAAATATAACTTTTAAGACTTGTTCCTGTTGGGGGCGATATTCATATCCGGGCAAAGCTTGGGACAGCATCCCTTCGGGTTTTAAAATTTTAACTATGGTTTCTAAGGAAAACGCTACCTCTTCTGCCCGGACTTTTTCTTCCCTTTCTGTAAGCTTAAGCTCCCTGGAAGCAGCTACTTCAGTACAGGAGTTTGGCAGGGGTGCAGAAAGGGCTGTGGTAAACCATGGGGTTAATCTTGGGGGCACGATTTCCCGGAAACGTTTAAGAAGGATAGGCCTTAACTTCAAGGTTTCCCTCCAGAGGATTTCTAGAAGTTGAGCCGTAGTTTTGGCGTCCGCCAGGGCACGGTGTGCCTCTGTAAGATCTAACTTAAACTGGCGGGCTAAAATATGGAGTTTGTGGGAGGGAAACCAAGGGAATAGAATACGGCTTAATTCTAGGGTGTCTAAGACAGGTCCGTCCCAAGGAGAACCCAAAGCTTTAGCTAGGAAAGCCATATCAAAGGCCGCGTTATGAGCAATCAGCGTAGCTCCCCGAAGAATAGATAGGAAATCTGGTAAAACCTCTTCTAAAAAGGGAGCCCCCTTTACCATATCCTCCCTAATACCTGTTAGGCGCTGGATATAAGGCGGGATGGGTTTTCGGGGGTTTACCAAGGTGCAGAATTGGTGTACTAGATGGCCTTTCTCGAAACGGAGGGCTGCCATTTCTAGGATAGTATCCTCTGAAGGATCTAATCCGGTGGTTTCTAGATCTACCACCACATAAGGTTTATCTAACATTAGGATCACCGGATGCTGTTATTTTAGCTGTATAGCTGAAAAAGCTTAAATTTAGGGCTTAAAATGGTTATAGCCTCCTGCCGGTAAAGGTATTTTTTGTCCTTGATATAAAAGCTTTAGCCCTTCCTCAGGGGGAAGTATTTCCCCTATGATAGTCACCGGGGTATTGCAGGCTCTTTCTACTTCCTGGATTATTTTTTCGGCAGCTTCAGGCCGGCAGGTCCAGAGAAGCTCGAAATCTTCTCCGCCGAAAAGGGCATAGTCTAACGGCGATTTTCCGTAAACCTTAGCTACCTCTTCAAGGCCGGGAAATAAGGGTATTTTCTCGGCATATATGAGGGCTCCCACATTGGAAGCCTTAGCCACTTCCCTTATCTCGGTAGTCAGGCCATCGCTTATATCGTCGGCAGCCGTTAGCCCAGGACTTTGTATAGCTACCCTCACCTCTTTAACGCGAGGTTGGGGCCTTAGGTGTTTTTCTTTTAGTCTGGTGGCCAACTCGGCATCCAGGGGCTGGGGATTTAAAAGCAAGTCGAGGCCGGCTCCTGAACCTCCCAGAGTACCTGTTACCAGGATGAGATCTCCTGGGCGGGCGGTGGAACGATAAAGAACCTTTTCGGCTTCTACTTTTCCTAGGATGGTAATATTAATAACTATGGTTTTGGGAGAGGCTACTGTATCCCCTCCGATAATATTGATACCAAAGGCGCGGCAACATTCTTTTATCCCCTGATAAAGCTCATCTACAAATCTTATTTCCGTCTGGGCAGGAAGTCCTATAGATATTACGATCTCTTCGGGTACCCCGCCCATAGCCGCTATATCGCTTACGTTCACCGCTGCTGCTTTATACCCTATTTCCTCAGGGGTGGCAGTTTCACAGGTAAAATGTACATCTTCAACAAGCATATCAGTGGAGACAAGAAGGAAATATTCAGGATGATAAGGGAGGACTGCAGCATCGTCCCCTATACCCTTGATCACTCTTTTCGGTTCTACCAGGCAGTCTTTCTGTATGCGTTCGATGAGGCCGAATTCACCCAATTCTTTTATGTACAAAGAACAGGGACCCCTTCCTTTTAAAGTCTTACTCACACCTTTCTTTTAATATTGCCATAAGAAAAAGGCTAGAGCAAGATTTTCCTGCCAGCCTAAAGGATATTTCCAGAAAGGGACTGGGAAAGGAGGTCCAGTAATTCCTTAAGGCGTTTTTGGATATATTCATCATGGGGGTCTAGTTGGTAGGCAGACCAATAATAACCTATTGCTTGGGCCGGCTGCCCCCTGTATTCATGGAACACACCTAGAGCAAGTTGGGCCTCTAAGTCACTGGGGTTGTATTTAACCCGGCGCAAGTAATTTAAAAACTTAGCTTCATCCTCTAAGAAACTCCGTTCGAAGGCTACTTCACCTACTTTGACCTTCACTGTCCTCCCTCCTATCCTAAGTTATTTTATGGACGAGGGAGGCAGAAAATTCCTTAATTAAGTAGCCAACTCAATTAAGTGGGGAAGCCATTTTAGCTCCTGGCTCAGGTTTATATAGGTATTAAGATCCTCTTTTTTTGCCCCTAAAGCTATAAGGACAGCTTCTACTGTATTGGCCGAGGGGCAGCCCGTTTTCCAGAGGGGTGTGGTACTAATTAGGTACTTCATACCTTGCTGTTTTAAAAGCTGCAAGTCTTCTCTATTGGTTCCGCAGGTTATAAGGATTTTATTTTTAGAAAGATAGGGTAAAAGATAACGACGGATAAAATGCCAGTTCCCTGCAATAATGTCTACCTGATGGACGAAGGGACTCCAGGTGCGGCCGGATTTTTCTTGGGCAGAACCTAAAGGATAAAGAAAATCTATAGGTAGATAAGATAAAAAAGGTACGGTCCAACGGGCTATTCTGGTAAATAGCGATAGCGGTAAGACTAAAGGTAGTTTGAGGCCGAAGAGGGGATCCCCCGCTAAGACTTTACATCCAGCACGGGCAAGGGCCTCTGCTAGCCAATAACGGTCCAAGACAGATACTACCAAGGCTGTTTTTCCAGCCAGGGCTATACCATATTTTTGGAGGACTTCGACGGCTAAAGGCTCAATGATTTGTTTCCAACCGGAGCCATCTACCAGGGGTGTCTTTAAAACCAGGGAAGCTAAGCGCCTTCCAGCCGGGCAAGGAGTGCGACGGGTTCCTACGTAATAGTCGAGATTGACTCCTGCTAACCCCAGGGCTGCTACCTTGCCGTCGAGGAAAGTTAAAACTCGGGCTGCCAGGGCGAAATTCCCCTGGCAACCCACACGATCCACAACAACTTTACCTAAGGGAAGCTCTAATTCTTCCCTGAAGTCGCGCCGGGTAGTTCCTAAACTTACGCTTACCACCCGTAACATTAGTGAGTTTCCCTCTTAAAGTTGTTGTCCATAAGCTAGCTTCAACCGGCGAACTAAGTATTCGGCTAGCACTGCGCAATCTTCTGTGGACAGATGCTCAGGGACAGAGGTATCAAAAAGAATAGTACCTCCTGGCGGTACTTCCTCATCTCCAGCCCATAAACTTAAGCATACTGGTACCAGGGGAAATGGATAAAGGATGATGCTCGCATGACCTATTTTACCCCTCGTTCCTCCTAAAGAAGTCCCTGCATAAATTAAGTTATCTAAGTGAGGAGTGAAGGTGCGGATTAAGGGGAAAATGGCACGGTAGTAAAAGGGTGCTGAATAAAGCATTCCACCTGGTAGTTCTTTAAAAGTGATCCATTGGCCATACAGGGAAGTTCCCGGGCTGGTTAGATAATGGAGAAGTAGGATCTTAACCCGTGGGTCTATCTCTTCTTTGCCTTGGATCTCCCCTGCAGGGTAACTTATCTGGTAGACTTGATTCAGGAAGGAGCAATAAAACTGCTTTGTTGTTTCGTCCCAATTTACCCTCTTTTTCTGAGCTATACTGGATGGAGAAATGGCCTTAAGTTTTTCTTTGGCGAGTTCTAGAGGGACATCTAAATTATAAGGCAGTTTTTTCATTTTCTATATTTCCCCTCAGGAACTGAAAAATTTCGCATCTTTTATTATAAATAATACCTACAAGAAAAGCCAGCTTTAAGCTGGCCTTATTTACGCTAAGGGAACAGTTATACAGTGTTTTTCAGTTTCTTCTTCTAAAAATACTGGCAACTCATCTTCTTTAAGTATACGGTACCCGACCTCTTCTCCTTCTATCCAGCTTAACAGGTATTCCATCGGGTTCGCCCCCTGAATTTTGTATACATTATTCTATATATAGAATACCACAGCCAAAGCCAGGATTTCAAGCTTGACTCTCAAAAATTCTTTAGATATAATTGTTAGTGCGCTAGGGAGCGCCCGTAGCTCAGGTGGATAGAGTAACGGAATCCGAGTCCGGAGGTCGCAGGTTCGAGTCCTGCCGGGCGCGCCAATGTTTCATGTGCGCCAGTAGCTCAGCTGGTAGAGCAGCTGACTCTTAATCAGCGGGTCGTGGGTTCAAATCCTACCTGGCGCACCAACAAAATCAAGGCCTCTCGATCGCGGGAGGCCTTAAAATTTGACCGCTTATGTGCGTAGCCCCTTTTTATTTTTCTATCCAAAAGAGGGTGCTTCCAAAACAAGTATGATTTTCGGGCGGTTGAAGCTTTGTCCCTCAAGGCCTCCTGAGCTTGAGGGGGAGGGGGAAATCAAATTGGCAAGTTTTACTTCGGAAGCACCCAAAAGAGTAAAAAGGAAAAATAGAAGATGGATAATAAATAAGGGTAAGAGTTGAGCTGAGTGGAAGCCCTTCCGTCGAAGGCGCAGACTATCTTCAAGATATTGGGGTGAGGTGAAAACCAGCTTGGGGCTTTTCCTTCTAGCACACGGCTGCCCTAACTGCGGTGGAAGCGTCACAGATGAACGCTTAGCGGCAGGACTTCCATGCTCCAATTGTCTCCCCCAAGCAGAAAAAAATTTTTCTCATGTTAGTATTTGCGGCGACCTACGAAAAGGTAAAAAGTTACAAGGGCTTTTTCTTTTCTGCCGGGCTGAAGAAGGCCTTAAGGAGTTCGCACAGTTTTTTCAACAAATCACCGGTTTTCCCCTTTCCCCTCTACAGCGCCTCTGGGCTAAACGTTTCTTCCTAGAAGAATCCTTTGCCATTATCGCTCCTCCTGGTGTGGGAAAAACTACTTTTGGGTTGGTACTTTCCCTCTTTAATCCACAGAAATCCCTTATCTTATCCCCTACTCGCCTCTTGGTTTGGCAGATAGCAGAGAAACTTAGCCGATTAAGCGAAAAAACGGGTAGCCCCAAAAAGATTTTAAGTTTTACTGGCAAGACTAAGGAAAAGAAAGAGCTTCTCGAAGGTAAATACGATATCTTGGTAGTCACTACTCAATTTTTTTACCGTCACTGGCAGGAAATGGCCGGCCATCCCATTAATTTCGTTTTTATCGATGATGTGGACGCTTTGCTTAAGAATTCCCGGCATATAGATAGTCTCTTTTACTTCTTAGGTTACTCACCGGAGGAGGTAGAAACGGTACTCCGTTCGCGAGAAGAGGAATTAAAAGTAGCAAGGAAGCAACCGCAAAGGCTTCTGATCCTCTCCTCTGCCACCTTAAAACCCCGGACTAACCGAGTACGCCTCTTTCACCAGCTTATGGGTTTTTCCATTCAGCGAGCTATAAGTACTCAGCGCCGGGTGGTAGATTGTTATGAAGAAGTATCTGATTTTACTTCCGCACTAGCCCGCACTGCCGAGCTGGTTAAACAGTTGGGTTCGGGGGGATTAATATTAGTCAGTCCTAGAGAAGGAAGGGAAGGAGTAAAGAAAGCGACCACTTATCTTCAGGCCCAGGGGATAGAAGCTGAAAGTTATCTTGATCTTACTCCGGGGGAACTGGTATCCAGACTGTTAGAAGGCTCCCTTAAAGTTGCAGTGGGGTTAGCCCATCCCAGCAACCCTCTGGTCCGGGGGTTGGATTTACCCCAAGTACTAAAGTATGTAATCTTCGTAGGAGTCCCCGCTCACCTGCTTCCCCTGGAACTCTCCCCTGCCCCTGGTGCCCTGCATGGCCTTTTATTGGCCCTCTTTCCCTTTTTTACGCCAGATGAGCAGAGCGTAGTCTTACGGGAACTTCGCTATCTCCGCCCGTACTTGAGCCTTCCGGCTGAAGCGGTTCCGCGCTACCCCACACTAGAAAAAAGGGTCCAAAACCTCTTTTCTATACTGGAAGCAAAATTTAAGGATCCCTCTTTTTGGGAAAAAGTTAAGAAGGCAGAAGATATAAATCTCCAAAAGGAAGAGGGAAAACTTTATCTGGTTTTGGGGGATGCCGCCACCTATTTACAAGCTTCGGGCAGGGTTTCACGCCTTACCGCGTCAGGTCTTACGCGAGGATTGGCCATAACTTTATGTACCGAGTGCCGAATACTAGAAAGCTTAAAAAAGCGGCTGCGCGCTTTTACTCCAACAGAAATAGAATTTATGCCCCTGCGTGAAGTCGATTTAGCCGGAATTATGCGGGGTATCGAAGAAGACCGCCAGCGGCTCAGGGAAAAAGATCTTGCGACCCAAGAGGGCCCCTATACTACGCTGGTAGTGGTAGAGTCTCCTCACAAGGCCCGTACCATAGCGTCTTTTTGGGGGAAACCCGGAATCCGGCGGGTAAAAGGGGCACTTGCTTACGAAATACCGGCGGGCGACCGGCACCTTATAATTACCTCTTGCCTGGGGCACATATTTAATTTAAGTAGGCAACAAGGCTTTTTTGGCGTTCTTACCGATGGGCACGATTTTCTGCCCGTCTTTGACACTATAAAAATCTTCCAGAAGACAGGAGAGGAGTTCGTGGATCCAGAAGAAGTGAGCCGTTACCCAGAAGGAACAGTATGGGACAAACAAGAAATATTACAAGGGCTGCAGCATTTAGCCTTTGAAGCGGATGAGGTTTTCGTGGCTAGCGATCCCGACTCTGAAGGAGAAAAAATAGCTTATGATCTTTATCTTTCCTTGCGCCCCTTCAACCCCTATATTTACCGGCTGGAATTCCATGAAGTTACTCCCGCTGCCTTCCGCCGAGCCTTGGAAAACCCCGGACAAATAAACTTACATCGTGTACAGGCCCAACTTACTCGGCGGATACTCGATCGTTGGGTGGGTTTCTGTCTATCCCGGCGCCTCTGGCAAGAATTTGATAACCGCCACCTTTCTGCCGGAAGGGTTCAGACTCCGGTGCTGGGATGGGTAGTGGTTCGTACAGAAAAGAGACGCCAAAAGAAGGCGCGCCTTACCTTCTCTTTGGGCGGTGCTACTTTTACTTTAGAAGTACCCGACCTACAACTGGGTAAGAAAATTTTTGCCGAGCTCGACCAGGTGACATGGGAAATATTAGAAATAAGCGAAGAAGAACGGTCACCCCTACCCCCCTTTACCACGGATACTATTCTCACCGAATCAGTCCACCGGCTACAGCTATCCGCACCGGTTACAATGAAGCTCCTCCAGGAGCTTTTTGAGGCGGGATATATTACCTACCACCGTACCGATTCTACCCGGGTGTCGGAAACAGGCCGCTTCCTTGTAGCTAAGCCTTTTATTTCCCAGTTCTATGGGGAAGAGCTTTTTCATCCGCGCAGTTGGGGAGAGGGAGGGGCGCATGAGGCCATAAGGCCGACACGTCCTCTAACAGAAGCTGAGCTTAGGTGGATGGTAGGAGCAGGGTTAGTTAACTTGAGCCAGGAAAAGGCTATTGATCTTTACGGGCTTATCTTCCGGCGGTTTATGGCCTCGCAGATGGCGCCCGCCCGGATACGCAAGGCCAAAGTGCGCTTTCGGGTGCCGAGCTATACTTGGGAAACGGAGCTAATAACTGAAGTACTTGCCCCAGGGTTTGCCCTTATGTGGCAGAGCTTTTCTGTAAGCCGCCTTGACCCCGAAGCACAGCTAACTCATAAGGCGTACCAGGAAATACCGGCAGTAGAACTTTACACTGAGGGTACTCTAATCCAGGAGATGAAGCGGCAAGGCATAGGTAGACCCTCTACCTACGCAGAAATCGTAGCCACCCTTCTTAACCGGCGTTACCTGACGGTTCGGCGGGGGAGCCTTTACCCTACCCGTTTGGGGTTTAAGGTATACCGTTACCTGAAGAAAAACTTCCCTGAGTATACTGACACTGCTTTAACCCGAGAGATAGAAAAAACCATGGATCTTATTGAGGAAGGAAGAGAGGATTATCAAAAGGTGCTAAGGGAACTTTATAAGGTTAGAGAAATCCTTCCCTAATGGGAATTATTTTCGCGGTAAAAAGCTCGCAGAGACAAAACAGGCTCTACAGGCCCTGAAATTCAAAGTTGCCGGGGTGCCGCCTGCTATTTTTTAATACCGCGCCTACTATTCCCCTTGGAAGAGCTTACTAAGTTCCATTAGTTTGTTTGCCAGATCCGCGGGCAAACGGTTGCGGTTATGCGGCCCGATCTCGATTACCTCCACATCCGGCCTGGCTTTGATCCGGTCGGTGAAGGGGTGCGGTGCAAGCATCACCGTGGCCACGAGAAGTAGCGGGCTATCCATACACGCTAAGATCAGCTCTCTAAAAGAGGAGGCAAGAAGCTCCATTTTCCCGATCTCATCAATTATAAGAAAGCGCTTAGAGGGATCTTTAAGAACCGCCGTAAGCGGCCGTAGAACTACTTCTTCAAAAGTTGCAACCTCTACAGTATACCGGCCAACACGGTGGTGGCCAGCGCTGGACGCACGGGCCAGGATGATCCTTGGACCGCCCACGACCTGGGCCGCAAACCCGGTACGCTTCCCGCCCTCCCTGATCTCCTCAGTATAAAAACCGGCCGTAGCTCCTGCTGGTAGAAGTTCAAGGAGGCGCTGCACAACCGTTGTCTTACCGCTGCCCGGCGGGCCGGTAAGAAGGAGGTTCTTTTTGGCGTCCATCCCGTCGCACCTTCCCCGCTTGAGGTTTGGCCAAGCTAATTTATTGCCGGTATTTATTTACATTTTCCTCCTCCTTCTTCCTTATCCGGGCTTCCAAAACTCTAAGATCTTGGGGAAGGCCCCGCAAGAGCACCTCTACTCCCTGGGGCATATATGTTTCCTCCACCACCTCTACCCTATCCCTTGCCCTGGCTAATTCCCCAAGGTGGGTAAAGGGTACCCATAAGGTCATCTCCTCAACAGTAAAAAGTTCCTCTTCTAGGCGCCTTAAAAGGAGGGGAAGATTAGTACCATGAAGGGCTGAGATGGCCAAGCCGTCCACGGGGATGATCCCGGTGAACTTGTCTACTTTATTGTAGACTTTAAGAAGAGGGCGGTGAATAAGGTCCAGTTCCTCCAGGATGCTCTCTACCGCCGCTACCTGACGTTCCATATAAGGGCTGGTAAGATCGATAACATGGAGCAGGAGATCAGCGGAAGATAGTTCTTCTAAAGTTGCTTTAAAGGCCTCCTTTAGCTTGGGCGGCATGTGTTGAATAAAACCCACGGTATCGGTAAGTAGAATTTCACGGCCGGAAGGCAGCCGGATACGCCTGCTTACGGGGTCCAGGGTAGCAAAAAGCCGGTCTTCCGCTAAGACTTTATTTTCGGTTAAAGAGAGGGCATTAAGGAGGGTAGACTTACCCGCATTAGTGTAGCCTACCAGAGCTACTACGGGAATAGCGTTTTTAACCCGGCGCTGTCGCAGGACTTCACGGTTCCGGCGAATTTCTTCCAGTTCTCGCCGTAAGGCATATATACGCCTGCGTACAGAACGGCGTAGCACTTCTAATTTAGTTTCCCCGGGACCCCGTGTTCCGATACCCCCTCCCAAGCGGGAAAGCACCTCACCCAAGCCCAGCATACGAGGATAAAGATAACTTAGGCGGGCGAGTTCTACCTGTATTTTCCCCTCCCGGGAACGGGCCCTCCGGCGGAAGATCTCTAGGATTACCTGGGTACGGTCCCATATTTCTACTTTCTCTAACCTTTCTTCTAGCCTTAAGATCTGCCGAGGGGAAAGTTCTAGGTTGAAAATAGCAGCTTCTATGTTCTCTCTTTCCACTTTTTCTTTCAATTCCTGAACCTTTCCTTCTCCCAAAAGATAATTAGGGTCTGGACGCCGGCGTTGAAAAAGGTAGTCTTTAACCTCTATATCGATGTTTTGGGCAAGCTCCTTAAGCTCTGCCAGGTTGTAAGAGATCTCCTCATCCTTTTCATCTTGGGCCAGGTAGCAAAGAACGCCTCTTTTCACCCTGGATCCCCCTTGGTGGGACAATGGGAATTTTGGTATGGCTCTATTTAAAAATGGTGTTAGACAAAATTAGGGCATTTCCTTCATCATTAAAATAACAAAAAAGGGGGGATTTTACCCCCTAGGATAAAAAGTAGATTAGAGAAAGCTTAATTAAAGGTATATCTGGCCTGGTGGTAAAAATTAGAAATCGAGGTTTTGAGCAAAAGGGGAAGATATGGTTTTGGTCGTCTCTTTACGGGTATTTGGCAATATACTGTAAGAACTGATCATCCAGGAGCAGATTATAAGAACTAAAGCAAAGGGCAGTAGATCGATAAAAATTTCCCATAGGCTAGGTACATAAGGCCACGAGCTAACAAAGATAGAATCTCCTGGCCTAAATTCACCTAAAGCCACGGGATAGCTCCAGAACTCATTTTCCGCCCCCGGTAGGGTGAGGCTTAAGGGGAAATGGTTGAAAGCTGGGAAAAGGAGATTAAGGCGATGGATAAAAACACCTGCCAGCAAAACAAGACCTCCGCTAAGGAGGGCACGGGGTGAACTTATACCCCAGGAGGTTAGGAAGTATACCATGCTGAAAATGGTCAACACCATTTCTAAAGCATAAAGAGCTCCATAGCGGTAGAAAAGAAGGGACAGGAGTTCAAGTTCATCCGGGTTAGCCCACCACCAATGGATGACCAGATCCGTGGCCAGGAAGAATAAGTGTACCGCTAGGGCCCAAGCCGCGATCCGGGCTAGAATAGCAAGAGCAGAAGCGTACTGGGGAAATCCTTCCCTTCCCATACTTAAGAGGGCAATAAGAAGGCATAAAGCTGCACCGGAAGCTACTGCTACGGAGATGAAGTCGGCAGGCAGGATTGCTGTATACCACCACCCGCGGGAAGCCTGGGTGGCAAAAATAAGGGCAGTGATGGTATGGATAAGTATAGCTATGGGCAATCCAACAAAAGCTATGCGCTTGCTCCAGGTAATGGATATCTTTTCTACTTCCTCAGGGGAGAGCCTCTGGGTCCAGCGATTAAGAAAACCCCTGCCTTCCCTTTTCCAATCGGGGAGAAGCTGAAAATAGACGCTTAAAAAAGTGAGGAGGATATAGGAAGATACTACGATAACATCCCATATCAGCGGTGAACGAAAATTAGGATGTAACAGCAGAAGGTAGATTTTATCTACCCTGCCCAGATCAGGGAGTATGATGATGGCAGCCGCTAAGATGCTGGCAAAGGCGGATAAAGAAGCTACGCGGGTAAAGGGTTTTAAAGCTTTTATACTGAATAGATAGACGGCGGAGGAAACTATTAATCCCCCCGCGGCTATACCCACAAAAAAGGCGAAGGTAGCGATATATAAACCCCAGCTAAAGGGGTTACGCATATGGGTGATGATAAGGCCTGCTCGTACTTGATAGACCCAGGCTGATAGGCTGGCTAAAAGGAGGAGAAGGGCCAAAATTAAAACTAGGTTTTTTCTATGCATCTAATTTCACCTCTAGTTATCTTAATATTTGATTATAATGGTCTTTCTTTACTTGCCAGGCTGGGCTAAAGATAAAAGCTAAAGTTTTTTCCTTACTTATGAGGGATTGCAGGGGGCAGATAAAATACTTTGGGTCGGGTACCCAGCTCCTCTTTCAGGCGGAAAGCCTGCCGCTGGCGGAGCACCTCATTTATTTCCGAATCGGGGTCATCTAAGTCCCCAAAAAAGCGAGCTCTAGCAGGGCAGACCTGAACACAAATGGGTTTTTCGCCGTTATCTGTATATTGGGCGCAGAAAGTACATTTTTCCACTACACCTTTAGGCCGGTCAGGCGTATAAACTAGGCGCCCGTTTTTATCCCTGTAAGGGAAGGGATACCCGTATTCATATCCCTCTATATACCCTACTTTCCCTTTAGTCTTCTTAGGATCTTCCCAATTAAACTGGCGTACTTGATAGGGGCAGGCGGCCAGGCAATAACGGCACCCTATGCAGCGCTCTAAGTCCACTTGTACTCTACCCCGGTCATCAATGTAGGTCGCCCCTACCGGGCATACTTTTTGACAGGGAGGGTTTTCGCACATTTGGCAGGCCACAGGTAAGAAATACATTTGAGGCCGTCCCTTTTGTAAGGTTGGCACTTGGTGTTCCCCGCTCCCAGGAGTAAATACCCGGTTCCACCAAGTACCCGGGGGCTGGGCGTTATGGAGTTTACAGACCACCATGCAGGTACGGCATCCTATACAGCGGTCCAAGTCGATGGCCATACCTAATTTCATTTTTCTTCCGCCACCTTTCGTACATCGCATAGGGTTTCGTTCCAGGCTGTATTAGGCGCCCATATGCCAGGAACAAAGTAAATCTCGTGGGTAGGTTTAATAAAGGGGTAGGTGAGGGAGTTATAAGAGTCTCCTTTAAGATACTGGCTCCACCAACCCTGCTCAAAGACCACTACTTTTTGGTTTAAGCCCGGATCTAGTACAGCCCATCCCCTTACCCGTCCCCGGTCGTTATAGGCTTCTACTAAGTCTCCTTCCTTAATTCCTTTTTGGGCAGCATCTTCCGGGTTAAGGAATATCTTGGGTCTGTTATCCTGTAGCTCGTTCATCCATATATTGTTAGAGTGGGTGGAATGGACTCGGTACAGAGAATTGCGGGTAATAAATACGAACTGGTATTTTTCCTTAGCCTCGGGGTTTAAAACATATTCGCTTTCTTCAAACGGCGGTTTATGGACAGGTAGAGCTTCGCCCCGGGTTAAAAACCCTTCTTCCTCTCGATAAAATTCGATACGGCCGCTTTTTACAAATTTGGCAGTAGCCTCCAGAGATGCTGGACGGCTTAAAGGGGGGAAGGGCCTATGGAGATTGACCTGTTCATAGAAAGGTATTTGCCGGTTACCCGGAACTTCCGATTTCAAACGGACCGGCCCCTTTTTAAGCTGCTCTATAGTGATACCTTCCACAGGAGGACCACCTGTTTTAAGGAGTAGCTCAATAACTTTTTCCGCTGCTTCCTTTTCTTCTAAGCCCGGGAAGAAGTGGGTTTCAAATTGGGGGTTAAGCCTTTTAGCTATCTCCCGGGCAATCCAAAATTCAGAGCGGGACTCAAATAAGGGTTCAATGGCCGGCTGCTGGAGTTGAATATAGGGGTGTAAGGGGGTGGTAACCAGCTCCACCTTTTCATACCAGGTGGCTACCGGAAATACCACGTCACTGTAACGGCAACTCGTGGTCATCTGGTAATCTAAAGCCACAATTAGTTCCAGATCTCCATTTTCAGCCTTCTCCCTTAAGCGGTTAGCCATATTGTGCTGGTCGAAGGGGTTCCCCCACCCGAAGATGAGGGCTTTAAAGCCGTTTGGGGGATAAGGCGCAGTCATGGTTTTAGTGGGTCCATGAAGGAAGTAAAGCCAAGGAGTCCAACGAGGAGGTTTGGGGAACCACCATTCCTTCACATCGAAACGTATCCTGTACTGTCCGGCATAAGTAGAGATGCCCGCACCAGGCCGGCCTAAATTACCTGTAAGAACAGGTAATAACGCTAAGGCCCTCCCCTTTAGATCTCCGTGATACCATTGGTAGTTGCTGGCTCCATAAATTACATGCAAGGGTTTGATGGTGGCCATCTCCCGGGCAAGCCTTTCTACAACTTCCTTGGCCACCCCGGTTTCCTTCTCTACATATTCCAGCGTGTAAGTCTTCAGGTGTTCCTTTAATAACTGGAAGACCGGTTTAACTTTAACCATTTGGCCGTCCTTCAACTCTACCTCCCTTTCCCCTTCCAGCATCACATCCGGGGGGAGGTTTAACTTTTCTGGATGTACAACAAGGAAATTACCGTTATAGGCTACAAAGGCTTCCCTGTAGGGTGGGAGATCCCGGGGAAGTTCTAAGCCCTTAACTTCTCCTGCCCGGAGGCGGCGTCTGGTATCCAGCCGCACTAGGAGGGGCAGATCTGTATAGGTTTTAATAAATTGCTCATCATATAACTTCTCCTCAATAATAATCCGGGCTATACCTAAGGCCAGGGCAGCATCGCTACTGGGTTTTAGCTGTATCCACTCATCTGCTTTAGCCGCGGTAACACAGTAATTGGGATCGAAAACCACAAACTTTGCACCCTGGTTTCTGGCCTGGATAAGAAGGTCGGAGTCTACCAGCCTGGTAACAAGGAGATTAGAACCAAATACCGCGATATACCTGGAGTTTAGCCACTCCAATGGTTCTAGCTCTTCTGTCTGGACGCCGAAGGTCTGGGGCCAGAACATGGGTAGATCGCCGTTTTTATCATAGGGATGGAAGATGGTCCATCCTGCCAGAGTAGAAAGAGCGATCCAGGCCCCTTTCTGAACGTGCCCTGTTCCCCCTACCTGGAAACTAAAACCTATACTTTCTGGACCGTACTTGCTGGCTATTTCTTTAAGGCGAGCTGCCACATAATCCAACGCTTCTTCCCAAGAAGCTTCCCTAAACTGGCCGCTTCCCCGCGGCCCTGTCCTGATCAAGGGGCGCTTTAGACGATCGGGCCCGTAAATGAGATTGACATAGCTTAACCCCCGCAGGCAACCTCGCGGTCCGTATAGCGGTTCTGGATAATCATCCGTAGGGAACAAGGCTTTGATCTGGCCGTTCACTACCATGGCTTTAATACCGCATGCTCCTGTACAGTTGGGCGAACAAACGGAACGTACAAATTTAAACTGAAGGCTCTTCTCTTCTTGAGCGCCAGATGAAGGCATAAAGTAGGCGGGTGAGGCTGCTGCACCAGCCAGGATTGTGGCTACTGCCGAAGCTTTTAAAAACTGGCGCCGTGTAAACCTAAAACCTTGTTTTTTCATGATGGCCAACCATTCCACTCCTTTCTTGGTAAGTAACTTACTTCCTGACTATTAAACAGATTAAGGTGAGATTAGCTTAGACTCCATATATTCTCTAAGTAACAGGGCTTGCTTGTGAAGTTGTACTCATGTTTTCCGGAGGATATCTTTTAGCAAGTTTCGTGCCAAAAAATAAAAAGGTCTAGAAGAAGATTTCTAGAGCTTGAGATAATAAGTATTTTAAAAGCTTTAAAGGTCGCCTTTTAGGGATTGTGAAGAGCATTTGTTGAGAGTTCTCTCTAAAATCTTAGAAGGGGTCTCTAAATTTTTAGAATCGGGGGCTGGATTTTTCTAGGTAGCAGGTACCTACTTTAGTCAGCGGTTGGCGGGAAATAGGATCCACTAACCACGATGTTAGATGGTTGGCTGCCTGGGGTTGCTGTCTTTCTTCCGGGTCGAGATCTCCAAAATGGAAGGGTAAAAACACTTCTCCTTTGGATACTACTGGAGTGATGCGAGCCCGTACCTTCACCCAGCCCTGCCGGGAGATCACCTTAACCCAATCCCCCTCTTTTATTCCAAGGGCTGCCGCATCCAGGGGGTTTATTTCTACAAAAGGTTGGGGGATCAAAACGTTTAACTCTAGGATGCGTTTGGTCTTGGTACGAGTATGGTAGTGTTCAATGACCCGGCCCGTATTTAACCAGAAGGGATAGTCCCGATCTTTAAGAGAAGATGGCTGGTGGTAAGGTACGGCCCAGAGTTTGGCTCGACCAGGGTTAGCGTTGAATTCACCGTAAGCTTGAGATACAGCAGGGTCCGTGGGGAAAAAGCCGTCAGTATAAAGCCGCGCAGTACCTGTTTGGGCCCCCTCTGGACAGGGCCACTGGATGCCCCCTTCGGCTTTAAGGCGGTTATAGGTTATACCTGTAAGGTCGTTGGGGCGGTGGCGCGTCAACTCTTTAAGTTCGTTAAATACTTCTTCTGGTCCTGGCCAGGAGAAAAGCCTTCCCGCTCCCAAATGGCGGGCTACCTCGCATATGACAGTTAGATCATCTTTCGCCTCTCCTGGTGGCCGGACTGCTTTCTGTACAAGGTTAACCCGGCGCTCAGAATTAGTTATGGTCCCTGTTTTTTCTCCCCATTGGGCAGCAGGAAGGAAGAGAGCAGCGTAGTAAGCAGTTTCCAGAGGATAAAATATATCCTGTACCACCAAAAATACCCGTTCCAACTGCTTGCGCACATACTGCTGGTCTGGTAAAGATACGGCGGGGTTGGTGCCGATCACCCAAAGTATTTGCAGGCGCCCATCCTCGATAAGTTCCAACATGGTGTAGATATCATTAGTATGCCGGGGCAGTATTTTTTCCTCTACACCCCAAAATGATGCTATTTCACGGCGGTGCTGAGGGTTTTGGGGATTGCGCAACCCGGGTAGGCTCCCTACCCCTCCTATCTCCCGCATACTCAAGGATGAAGCCTGGCCAGTTAAAGAAAGAGGGGCACAACCTGGGCGGCCTATCTTTCCGGTTATGAGGTGTAGGGAGTTAATGAGGGTGACCGTATCCACTGCTTGAAGGCTCTGGTTTACCCCTTGACAGAAGAGGGTGACGGCTGAGGCTCCTTTTCCAAATAGATGAGCAGCCCGGATAATGTCTCCAGCCGGGACACCGGTCAACTCCTGGGCTACTTCTGGAGGAAAATTCTGCGCTGCTACCTTTAGCTCTTTGAATCCCACTGTAGCCTTGGTGATGAATCTCCAGTCTAGCAGATCTTCTTGGATAAGTACATAGATAATAGAATAAAGTAGCGGTATATTAGTGCCACACCGTAATCTCAAGTGCAAATCAGCCACACTTGCCGGCAAGGTGAGGCGGGGGTCGGCCACTATGAGTTTAGTACCTTTGCGCTGGCGGCTGCGCAGGATACGCTGCCAAACTTGGGGATGCATTTCCGCCGGGTTGGCCCCCAGGATAAAGATAACCTCGGCGGCGTCCAAATCTTCATAACACCCCGGAGGAGCATCGACGCCGAAGGAACGGATATATCCCATGGACGTGGAAGCCATGCAAAGGCGGGTATTAGCATCTATATTAGGCGTACCGAGGACGCCTTTAGCCAGTTTATGCAAGGCATAATATTCTTCCAGGGTGAGCTGTCCCCCATGATAAATACCTATAGCCTCTGGGCCACCTTTTGCTAAAGATTCCCGGATTTTCTGTACTAGAATTTCATATGCTTTCTCCCATGTTATAGGGACCATTTTCCCTTCTACCCGCAGGAGGGGATGGGTAGCCCGTTCAGGGTGTTTTAAACTTTTCCAGGCATACATACCCTTAAGACAGAGCTGTCCTTGGTTTACGGGAGAAGAGGGGTTGGGTTTTATGGCTACTACCTGATCTTTTCTAACCCCCAAATATAACCCGCACCCGGTACCACAGAAACCGCAGGTTGTATATACCCACCTATCCACAATTTGGTCATTATGAAGCAACTCTTCTAGAAAAGAGCTGAATTCTAAATTATGCATAGTCCCATCAGCTCACATCGAGGTTGTATTTCTTAAGCTTTTGATAGAGACCAGAGGGGTGTATCCCCAGTAAGCGTGCAGCCTCTTGTTTATTACCTTTAGCTGCCGCAAGGGCTTTCTTGATAGCTTCTTGCTCGGCTAAGGCAACCGCCTTTTTTAACTCTAACCCTCCCGAAGAAATAAATTGAGGGAAGGTCGGTGGTAGATGCTCGGGTAATATGAACTTATCTTCCGGGTTTAGGAAATTAAAGGTATATTCTAGTACATTTTCTAGCTCACGTACATTACCCGGCCAAGAATATCGTTCAAAAAGCTCCTTAACTTCATGGCTTAGACCTTGGACTTCTAGTCCGTACTTGGTATTAAATTTATGGATAAGGCTCCGGCAAATGGGTTCGATATCCATGGGTCGTTCCCGGAGGGGAGGGATATGGAGGGTGATAACGGCCAGGCGATAATAAAGGTCTAAACGGAATTTGCCTTCTTTTACGAGGGACACCAGATCTTTATTTGTAGCCGCTATGATTCTGACGTCTACGTTTAAGGTTTTTCTGCCCCCTACCCGCTCGAAGGAACGTTCTTGTAGGACCCGTAGTAGCTTGGGTTGCATACTCAAAGGTAGATCGCCTATTTCGTCCAAGAATACGGTGCCTCCATCGGCAAGTTCGAATTTACCTGGCTTACCACCGCGGGCTGCCCCTGTAAAAGCTCCCTCTTCATACCCGAAAAGTTCTGCCTCCAGGAGATTCTCCGGTATAGCTGCACAGTTAATTTTGATAAAAGGCTCTTTTTTCCGCCTGCTGGCCTGGTGGATAGCGCGAGCCAGTAGATCTTTTCCGGTACCGCTTTCGCCCAACAGGAGAATGTTGGCATCTCCTTGGGCTACCCGAGCAGCTAATTTTTTAAGTTCCTTTATTTGGGGGCTAACTCCTTGTATAGCTGCCCAGGGAGATATATTTTCTTGGAAGAATTCTAGTTCGTCTTTATATAGAAGGAGCCTATTTTCCATTATTTTAAATTGATAGTAAAAATCCTTAAAGTTGTCCTGCAAAAGAGCCTCCTGGGGGAGCACCCGGCTTACTCCCCCTAATATCTCCCCGCTTTTATTCTTTAAGGGTATTTCAGCCAGACAAAGCTTGTGACCTTCAAACTCTACTTCAGGATTTAAATAAGGCCGCCCTGTAGAAACGACTTGAGATAACCTAGAGAAAGGTAAAACCTCCACTGCTGTCCTTCCTGTAGCCCTGTTCTCTTCCCACCCTACCAATGAGGCATAATACTTATTGATAAATATCAACGTCCCCTCTTTATCTGCGACAGCTAGGCCCAAGGGTAACTCAGCCAGGAGGGTTTCATAGATTTCAGCAAGGTCGTAGCTGGTATCATATTGTTCTAAAACAACCATAGTGTTACCTTCTTTATCCGCTAGAGGAAGATAGCTAACCCGGATACCCCCCTTTATCCCCTGGGCTCTAGTGCCTATCAGAGGTTTTCCTGTGGTCAAGGCTTCAGAAAGGCGAGAGGCAGGAAAGACTTCCGTCAACTTCCGCCCGCGTACATCCTGGCCGGGTAAGCCTAAGATAGCTAAAGCTTGCGGGTTAGACTCCAGTATTATGCCTGCTTTGTTTACCCATATTAGACCGAGGTTAAGGAGGGTTAAAATGTGGGTTAGCAGTTCACGGAGGTTAGGCACCTCTTAAACCTTCACCCTCCTTAAAATTCTTAAAGAAAGAAAACATTGGCGTTATATCTAGAGCTTGTTTGAATCCGAACCCAAAGCTTCTGAAATAGCCTGAGCTGCCCGGCATACAGCCTCTGTAAGCTTACCCTGGAGTAGTTCTTCGGTTATACGATTGCTAGGACCGGAAACGCTTAGGGCAGCCACTACCCGTTGTTCGTAATTTTTGATGGGGGCCGCCACACACCGGACGCCTTCTTCCAGTTCTCCCCTATCTATGGCATAGCCCTGTTGGCGAACTTGATCTAACTCTTTTTTTAAGCTTTCTACGCTAGTGATAGTTGCTGTAGTATAAGGGTGTAAATTAAGGCTGCTCAATACCCTTTCTAGCTGAAAAGGAGGTAAGCCGGCCAGCAGCACTTTCCCGGCTCCGGTACAATAGGCTGGCGCTCTAGTACCGGGTCTGGCCATCATTTTTACCATGTTTTTGGATTCTACTTGATCTATATAAACAACCTCCGTCCCATCTAGCACGGCTAAATTGGCCGTTTCATTAAACTCTTCCACGAGCTGGCGGAGGAAAGGCCTAGCTACTGCCCTTATGTCTAAGGAATGTAGAGCCCGGTGGCCGATTTCAAATACTTTTAGCCCCAACCGGTACCTTCCCTGATTGGGCTCCTGCTCTACAAACCCCCTCAGGGCTAGGGTATTTAGCAAGCGGTGGACGGTACTAATGTGTAATCCTACTTCTGCGCTTAAACTCGAAAGCGTTACCGGACCTTCAGCCCGGGCTAGAGCCTCAAGGATAATAAGGGCCCGCTCTACTGACTGAACACCTTTTATTCTTTTGGTATGGGGATTTCCTTGGGTTTGCCTTTTTTGCACCACGGTAAGTTTATAACCCCGTTTCTTTATTTTGGTTTCGGACTATTAAGGATTAAGGAGGGCATTTATAAAAGAAGATATTAATTTTAAGCCCTCCTTAATCTATAATACGGTTATTTTATACACTTTTCTAGAGTTAATTTAAACCTTTTTAAGACTCAAGGATGCGTTCCGCTTCTTCGGCATCTAGGTCCATTACATAAGGGATACCGCTCACTTTAGCAGCTTCCGGAGTCAGAGCTACTATATCATCTCTAGTTATATACCGCAAAGCGAATTTACGGGCACCACACATGAGTTGTTTAAGCCCTACACTGAGACGATCAAAGAACGTATATACTCCGATGGCTCCAGGAGGTATCTCGGCAAATACTTCGCCGTACTTGGCCTTAAGCTCAGACGCAGCTACAAAGATTTGTTCCAGCGTTGTGCCGTACTTGTTAGCGATCTCTGCTGGCACCTTTCCGTTTTTAATAGCTTCACCTAAGGTCTTACCTACCATAGCAGCAGTTAACGGAGCTCGAGCCATGCCTACTGCTTTGATGTAGGGCGCACCTAGGGCTAAACCTTTAAAGACTTGATCTTCTAAAGCGAAGCCTCCCGCTATAGCTACGCTCGGAATAAACTTGCCGCGCTCAGCAAGCTTGTTTAGATATCTATAAAGCAAGGACTCCAAATAAACTGTGGGGATACCCCATTCATTCATCATACGCCACGGGCTCATCCCAGTGCCTCCACCGGCTCCGTCTACTGTCAAGAGGTCAATCTTGGCGTCGGAGGCATATTTTACAGCCCGCGCCAGGTCAGCCGGTCGATATGCTCCTGTCTTAAGGAATACATATTTAGCCCCGTGGCGGCGAAGCTGCTCTACTCTTGCCAGGAAAGAATCGTACTCTACCATTCCGACCCGGGAGTGACGTTCAAACTCCTTAAAGGCTCCGTTCCGGAAGGCTTCCTGAACCGCGAGATCTTCGGGATCAGGATGCACAATATATCCCCGGCTTTTAAGTTGTAACGCTCGTTCTAACGAATTTAGCTTTACTTCTCCTCCAATATCTTTAGCTCCCTGCCCCCATTTAAGCTCAACAGCCTCTACACCCAGCTTATCGATAACATATTCTAGTACCCCAAGCCTGGTATCTTCAACATTGCTCTGGACTACGATGGCACCATAACCGTTATACCATTTTTGGAAAAGCTTTACCCTCCGTTCCATATCCGGGGAACGGACCACCCGGCCGGAGGAGAACTCCGCATCTGGATCCATACCACAGACGTTTTCACCTATAGTAAGTATAACACCGCTGATAGCAGCACCTATGGCTAACCCTTCCCAGTTTTGTTTAGCTATATTGATAGAGCCTAACCCTGGAATAACTACTGGAAGTCTTAGTTTAATTTGTTCATTAGCCCCTACTGCACTTTCAATATTTACATTGGGGAAAATGGCTTTATCGCTGTCGGGTTCTATACCGTGGGCTCCAACAGTGGTACCCATGATGTTGAAGTGCGACAGATCGATGGGATAGTCCTTTTCGGAAGCTGCGGTTATAGGCCCGAAGGGCTGGGGATAGATTACCTCGCGTCCCCGGTAAGCTGAACGGCCCACCTCACATAAACCGGTACACCCTTCTAGGCAAGTAGCACACATGCCGCTAAAGGGGCAGACGCTACCGGGTGTACGGTTTCTGGTAAGGGTGGCAGCGCTAGCATTGATACCTTTACTGAAACTCATCCCTGGTCCCCCTTAGAAAAATTTTTCTGCCTAGGCCAAAAACCTAAGGATAATCCGTAACCCCAGCTTTATTCTAATAGCCCCTTTCCGGCATGTCAATGAAATTTAATTTCATAATATGAAAAAGATATGGTCCTAAAAAAGACCCTAAAACAATTAGGGCCTCTTCTTCAAATCACATTCGATAAGTCCTTCATAACACTCATCACAGAGGAATTCCCCGCATACCGGGCATATGCGCATGTCGGGAGGATTTATGTCCAGACATTCATAACAATAAGCTGTATCGCAATGGCGACAAATAACACCTTCCACCTTCTGTGCCTTACACCGGTCGCAGACCGGTATCTTCATGTCCACCCTCTCCTTGCCTATAACACTGTTTAATTACTCTTCTTATCTATTTCTCTCTATCGCTGGTTCCTTCCTTCTTTAAGGTTGGTACAATAAAAAATAAAAAAGCCCTCCTTTAAATTAGGAGAGCATCTTTAAAAACTTACCCTCTTCCCTTTGGTATTCACGGGCTTTACCGTTCCGCTTTTTGCTGCACCCTTCGCAGCTACCAGCACAAAGTGAACACATTAAGGCATTACAGCGCGGGCACCGGAGAAGGTAGGGAGAAGAGGAGGGATAGCCACACCTAGGGCAAATAATAAGACCTTGTTCCATAGTTTTTCCTCCTATCTCAATAATTTGCTTAAATCATTATATGAGCAAGTATCCCCCCGATCAAAAAAGCTGAAACAAGGATAGTAAACCATATTATAAGAGCTTCCCGTACACCCCGTTCCTTCAAAATTACCAAGGCCGAAGCAATACAGGGAACAAAGATGGTTATGGTGACCAAAGCCACCAGGGTTTGTTCAGGAGTAAGAGGAAGAGAGTAAAGTCCTGCGGCCCCGAAATCTCGCCGGATGAACCCCATGATAAAGGCAGTGGCAGCTTCCTTAGGAAGTTTAAGCCAGCTAACTGTAACCGGAGCGAGCAGAACTTGGATTACTTCGAGTAACCCTGTCACCTGAAAAAGACCTAAAAGCAACGCACCTAAAGCAAAGAGGGGCGTGGCTTCGCGCAGGAACAATGTTACCTTAGTATAGGTTTTTTTAAGAACATTTTGGGCTTGTGGCCAACGCAAGGGGGGTAGATCGAGGAAAAGATCGCTGGGTTCCCCAGGCAAAATTCGGTTTACCACAGTACCAGCCAATATAAATATGATAAGAATCAAGCCTACATAAGTTATTACATACCGCACTCCCAAGGGGGCCAGCATACTGGCTATTACTCCTAGCTGGGCTGAACAGGGAATGGTCATGGCCAGCAAGAAAGTAGCTATTGTCCTTTCTCTGGGGGTATTTAGCATGCGAGTGGTGATAGTGGCTGCAGTGACGCATCCTGTGCCTAAGATAAGGGGTATAATCCCTTTACCGTTCATTCCTAGCTTCATGAGTACACGGTCTACCAGAACAGCTATGCGGGGTAGATACCCTGAATCTTCTAGTATAGAAAGGCTCAAATAAAAACCTACTACTAAAGGTAACAAAAGGCCCAAGATATAGGTTACAGTCATAGTTAAAAGCCCAAATTCCCCTATAAGCAGGGTACTTAAAGGGCCTTGACCCAAGAGGGGGCTAAGTAGTTTTTCGATAAAGGGCTGGTAGTAGCCTTGCATTATCCTTTCTTCGGTAATTTCTACTACCGTCTGGGCTATAAAAACTCCGATAAACTGGTAGAGGATATAAAGCACGCCCAATAATATAGGAATACCGGTTAAGGGGTGAAGCATCCATTTACTTAGAATGCTTCTAAAGGAAGCCCTGCTCATATCCTCTTGGACTACAGACGCGACCAACTCATCCACCCGGCGGCGGCGTAAAAGATAAATTTCTTCCCGCTTATCCATGGGTTTTAGGCGGTGGCAGGCTGCTATCCAAGGATCCCCCTCTAAGATAAGCAGGGCCTCTGCCCGGTTGTGTACCTTGGGCAAAAGTGGCGCTAGCATCTCCTCTAACTCAGGTAAAGGATGGCCTGGTCGCGCACAGGCAACGGCTTTTTTCAATTCCTCGATCCCTTGCCCTTTTACCGCTACCGTAGGAACTACAGGTACACCGAGGAGTTGGGCGAGCCTTTCATGATCTACCTTAATTCCTTCCCGCACTGCCTCGTCCACCATGTTGAGGGCTACTACTACAGGTAGGCCCATATCGATGAGTTGCTGGGTAAGAAATAGGTCACGGTCCAGGTGGACCGCATCTACCACGTTTATAACTATATCGGCAGAAAGGATGATATCTCTGGCTACCCTCTCCTCATCATTAAATGACGAAACCCCATATATTCCGGGGGTATCGATAATACAGTCGTTCCCTACCTGGCCGTAATTTATTTCTAAGGTGGTACCGGGGAAGTTAGATACATCTACATAAAGTCCAGTCAAAGTATTAAAAACGACCGATTTACCGACATTAGGGTTGCCAGCTAAGACTATTTTGCGCAAGTGGGAAGGAAAAGGGAAGTTTATTTTACGGTCATGACAGATCATACTTCACCCCCCTTTCCCTGCTTTTTTTAGAGGAGTAGATACAGGTTCTATTTCTATTTTCTTTGCTAGCCCCCGGCCTATGGCGATCTCTTGGTGGTTACGCCCTATGATTACAGGGCCCTTAGGGATGACACCTTTACACTTTATAATTGCTCCTTCCCACAGCCCAAAGCGTATAGCCTGGTTGCGGATTTCTTGTTTTGGTAGTTTAAGTATGCGATAGACTTCCCCTTCTTTTACTTGTTCGAGAGTCATATTACTTTTGCCTCCCTGCCGGGCTGATCCGTTGAGAAAAATTATCATTACCTGCTTATCATTATAAAGTAATTGAAAATGATTGTCAATATCGGCGCTCCTCTCGGCTTAAAATCAGACGGATATCCTGTTCTACAGGAAGGTGATAAGACCGGCAGAGCTGCAAAAGACGGGAAGTGGTGCGTTCGCCCAAGTATTCTTCTAATTGCTTAAGGTCCAGATTGCTCGTGATTACAGTGGGTAGCTCATAAATCAACCGGTAATTGATAAGGGAATAGATTTTGTTGCGGGTCCATTCCGTGTAGTTGTGGGCTCCTAAATCGTCTAAGATCAGAACTCTAGCATCCCTAGCGGTAGTTAGAAGCTCCAGCTCGGTGGGACTTTCTTCTTCCGGGCGGCGGTCATAGGTAGCCCGGATTTGGTCCAGGAGATCAGGTACCACTACAAAAAGCACATTTATGTTTAAAGAAGCCAGGGCATTGGCAATAGCGGCGGCAAGAAAGGTTTTCCCGCTTCCTACGGGTCCAAAGATAAATAATCCTTTGGTAGGCTGTTGCTGGGCACATTGGGTTACAAAGTTTTTGCACGCTTCCAAACAGCGGCGGGCGCTTTCATAATAGCTCGTTCCTGTCAGCTCATCGTAGGCTTGCCGCGAGTAGAATCTTAAATCAAAATTGGCAAAGGTGTGCCGCCTGAGCTGAGGTGCAAGGTGCGCCGAACGTAGGCGGTTCTGCCACGCCCGAACCTCCATACACTTGCAGCGATAAGCCCGGCCTTCCCTTAAGATTATTCCCCTATCTTGGCAGTGAGGACAATGGGGAGAAGGAGCTGGGGGTTCAGGTGAAGTAGGCTGCTTCGGAGAAATAGAAGGGATCTGGATCCGTTCCATAGGAATCCCCCATTCGCATAAGACTATGGTTGCAAGTCTAAACGGTAGAGGTCGCGATACTTGTCCTCGCCAGAAGCCTCGCTAGGTTTCTTTTTTCCTGCTTTTTTACTGAGGAGGCGGTCGTCATAATTGATAGCCTCTTGTACGGTGCGTATATTATGCCGGATCCAATCCCGAAGGATGGAGTCTATGTAGCGGAAATTTAAAGCTCCACGCAGGACCGCCCGTTTTAAGGCTTCAATAATAAGTTCAGGGCTTAAGTTAGTATTATGATACCAATCGGCAAGCTGGCTACTTTCTATAGGAGATAAGGGGCGGCCGAACTCCTTTTCGAATATGCGATATAGCTCTCCTAAGCCGGGGTCCACCGCTGCCGCTTGCTCATTTGCAGCCGTTTGGAGCAAGGTTTCCCGGGTTAAGATTTGAGCCAATTTTTCCCATAAATTGCGTAAGGAGAAGGCATTAAGCCACCGGCCAGTTACGGGGCTGTAATAAGGCTCTATACTTAAAAGCTTCTTTTCAATAAGGCCTGCTAATATGTTTTTAACCTCTTCGCTATCCATGGATAAATATTGACTGAGTTTCTCGGGGGATGGGAAGCGGTCGTGTTCTATTTGGCGCCACCGCAGCAAATGAATAATGATCATTACTTCTGTTTCTGTAAGACCTAGACGGTTATAATATTTAAGTAAAGGTTCAGGTACCACTACCGTGCTATCTTCCAATAATAAGCTTATTGTAGACGAAAGCCAGTTGTCATTTACTGGCATAAGAGGTCCCTCCCTGATACTTTAAATTATAGCATTTGTACCAGGGCCCTCCAAGGTAGTCTTTTACTTGAGGGTTAAACTTATAAACTCCAACATGGAAACCTAGGGATAGCCAGATTTTTCATTTATAGGAATTTTAATTTTTGTAGGCTCTAGAAGAGAGGAGTAAATTATGGAAGTAATAGCCTTTATAGGGCCAAGCGGAAGCGGTAAAAGCCATCGTGCCCAGGCGGTAGCTTATGATTACCAGGCAGAACTTATAATTGATGATGGGCTTTTAATTAAGGGAAGCCGTATACTGGCCGGTATCTCAGCCAAAGAGCAGCCAACTCGGCTGGGCGCCATTAAGACGGCCCTTTTTTCCGATCCCCACCATGCGGATGAAGTTAAAGCCCAAATTAAAGCCTTGGCTCCTTCACGCCTCTTGATTATAAGTACTTCTCGGGAGATGGCCTGCCGCATTGCTAAACGACTGGAACTTCCACCCCCTAGCTTATTTATTGATATTACAGAAGTAGCCACTCCCGATGAGATCGCCCGGGCCCAACAGATCCGGAGGCAGCTAGGCAAACACGTTATTCCCGTACCTACGGTAGAGGTAAAATCACGTTTTAGAGGTAACTTCATTGAACCTTTAAAGACCTTTTTACGCCGCCGTTATGCCCCTCCTGGGAGGCCCAAAACGCTTTGGGTAGAACAAACCTTGGTCCGTCCTACCTTTAATCTTTTAGGTCATTTTTATATTTCCGAAAAAGTTATTGAGCAGTTGGCTGCTTATTTAGTAAGGGATGGCGTAATAAGCCATCCCAAGGTGCAAGTAGATGTAGAAAATATTTCTGGAAGTCTAACCCTTACCATAGAAGTTACGGCTCGCTATGGTGTTCCCTGGAGATCTTACCTCGAGGCCGCCCAGGCTAGGGTTAAGGAAGGCGTAGAAAACATGACTGGGCTTACAGTCAAGGCCGTTAATATAATTGTCCGGCAGGTCCTTTTATAATTTGTTATCCATGGGCCACAGCCTTAGCTAGCCTGAGGTGGCGGGCTACAAAACGTTCTATCCTGTTTAGGGCCTCCATAAGCTCCTGAAGGGAAGTTGCATAAGAGCAGCGGATGAAACCCTCACCGCTAGGGCCAAAAGCGTTCCCCGGTACAACAGCTACTTTTTCTTCCTTAAGTAGCCGTTCAGCAAATTCTTCCGAACTTAGCCCTGTGATGGCAATGGATGGGAATACATAAAAAGCTCCCTTTGGCTCAAAGCAATCTAACCCTATCTCCCGGAGCCGGCTCACCACCAACCGGCGCCTCTGGTCGTATTGTTCTACCATATAAGCTACATCTTTTAGCCCTTGCTGTAAGGCTTCCAGGGCGGCCATCTGGCTCATGATAGGTGCACAAAGAATGGTATATTGGTGGATTTTGACCATGGCTGCTAGGAGTTCAGGATGCGCGGCCACATATCCTATGCGCCATCCTGTCATGGCAAAGGCCTTGGAAAAGCCACTTACGAGTATGGTGCGCTCCTGCATACCTGGCAAAGAAGCAAAAGATACAGGTGGGCCGTCGTAACGGAGCTCGGCGTATATTTCATCTGCCAGCACAAGAAGGTTGTGTTTTTCCACTACCCTGGCAATAGCCATCATGGTTTCCTGGTCTAGAACTGCTCCAGTAGGATTGTTAGGATAACAAAGGATAAGTAATTTGGTCTTAGGGCTAATACGCTTTTCTATTTCTTGCGGAGTGGGCTGGAAATTGTGCGCTTGGGTTGTAGGTACCTCTACCGGTACCCCCCCGCATAACAAGGTTATGGGTTTATAAGAGACATAACAGGGTTCGGGGATGAGCACTTCATCGCCGGGATTAATGACAGTACGCAGGGCCAAGTCCACTGCTTCACTTGCTCCGATAGTAACAAGTATTTGTTTGTCCGGATGATAGGAAAGGCCAAAACGTTCCTCCAAGTACTTGGCTATGGCCTTCCTTAGTTCTGGTAGGCCCAGATTAGAAGTGTACATGGTATATCCTCGTTCCAAGGCTTGAACGCAGGCTTCCCGGATATGCCAAGGGGTAACAAAATCCGGTTCCCCTACTCCTAGGGAAATAACCCCTTTGGTGTTGGCTACGAGGTCGAAAAAACGGCGGATCCCCGAAGGCTTTAAATTTTTAACTACCGGGGAGATGAACCTCTGGGGTTCAAAGTTACGGTTTTGATTCATGGCTGCACCACCTGCCGGCGCTCGGTTATTTCTTCTTCAAAGATGACGCCATCCTGCTTATATTTTTTTAGTATAAAATGGGTGACGGTGCTTTGTACATGTTCTATGGTGGCCAGTTTTTGAGCTACGAAAGAAGCGACTTCTTTTAAACTTTTACCCTGCACCAAAACTGATAGGTCATAGCTTCCGGACATGAGGAATACCGATTTTACCTCTGGATACTGGTAGATGCGGGCGGCTACCTCGTCGAAGCCTACATCCCGTTGGGGGGTTACCTTAACATCGATCAAGGCCGCCACTTCTTCTTCCCCTACCTTCTCCCAGTTGATGAGGGTAGTATAGCGTAGAATTACCTTTTCTTTTTCCATTTCTGCTATTTCCCGGGCAACTTCGTCTGGAGGAAGACCCAACATTAAAGCTATTTCTTTAGGAGATAATTTACTGTTTCCTTCTAAAAGCTTAAGTATATTTTTACGCATCCTGTCCCTCCCCTAAAAATAATTTAGCCTCCTGTCCCTAAGGGACGGGAGGCCTTCCCGCGGTACCACCCTTATTGGCCAAAAAATGGCCCACCTCATTTAGCGCCCAGAAAAGGCGCAGCCGATAACGGGGCTTCCGTCCTGGCCTACTCGGGTCTCCCTTTCGGCAGGAGGCTCCAGGGTGGCTTTCAGCAGGAGAGGGTTACCGGGCTTTCACCCTTTCCCGGCTCGCTATAAACCCTCTTCCTACCTACTCTCCCTTTCCTAGCCTTTCTTTAAGTATTTTGCTTGTTACCGCCATTTTAGCATTAGGTAATGTGCGGTGTCAACCTCTCCCCCGAGCGGCGCAGGCGGCGAGCTAAAGAAAGAGGGTTTTGAATTTCATCTTCGCTCACCTTTATAACTTTGATCCCTGCCCGGCGTAGGAAGAATTCTTTCCGCCAGTTAGGGGCCGCGGAAGCTACTTCAAAACCCAAATTTAACCGCGGTAAAAAGTAATCTAGCTTCCCTCCCCTGATGGAAAAATTTTCTAGGATCTCTTCTCCCGGAAAGGCCTGCTCTAAGGCAAGGCGTAATCCTCTCCTTTTACTCATCGAAGATTGAGGCTTGTTCTCTTCTTTTTCTTCTAGGCTAGTTTGTTCAGCGGGGTGAATTTCCAGTATTGTATTACTCTGCGCTTTCTCGTCAGGACTTTCCCGCGTTTGATATAAGGGCTCGGAGTCTAAAACGTCTTCCTCCCCGGAACTTTTGTCCTTAAGGTAATTATTTACTCCTTGCTCAATGATCTCTTGTAGATCACGGGAAAAATGTCTAAAGCTTTGCAGTACCCGGCGGTCTGGCAACCGCTGGGCTGCGAGCTGCTCCACTAAGGATTTAAGGTGCTCTTTTTTACCTTCTAGAACCTCTAGCAAAAGATGACCCATTTCTTGGATAATAGCTGCCCCCCGGGCTATTTCTTCTTCTCGCGCTGGCCCCTCTTTAAGACCAGCAGAAATAGCGCACTGGATTACTTCATCAATGGAATTTAAAATTTGAGCTTCTAATCTTGAGTTGTGCAATCCCTACCCCTCCCTGATGGAGGAATCTCCTCCCGGTCAGTATATGCACAGGGGTAGGCACATAGAACATTGTCCTATTCCACCTGAGGCCGGGGGTAGAGGCCGGCTTCTTTAACAATAGTAGGAATGATATCCTCCCACATTATGGCCATAATGTGTACGCCAGCTACGCCTTCTATAGTACGTAAATGCTTGATCTGTTCTACGCATATGGCGACACCTTCGGCCTTAGGATCTTTAGCCTTTTCCATGCGGTTTACAATCTCTTCAGGTACTATCATGCCTGCCACTGATTGTTGCATATACCTCGCCGCGCGGGCAGATTTCAAGGGAGTTACCCCAGCAAGGATATAGGCCTTCTTGTGCAGCCCCCGCTCCCTCACCATGGCCATAAAACGCTCAAACCGTTCCATATCGAAGATACACTGCGTTTGTATGAAGTCTGCGCCCGCGTTGATCTTCTTTTCTAACCTCAAGACACGAAATTCAAAGGGATCCGCAAAGGGGTTAGCAGCTGCTCCGATGAAGAAGCGCGGCTCGTGCTCTTTGATTTCTTCACCGCAGGCGAATCTTTTTTCGTCCCGCAGATCCTTAACTATACGGATGAGCTGGATGGAATCAATATCATGTACGTTTTTGGCCGTCGGGTGATTGCCGAAGGATTGATGATCTCCGGAAAGACAGAGCACATTACGTATACCTAAACTATAGGCTCCTAAGAGATCGCTTTGCAGGGCTATGCGGTTACGGTCGCGCACGGTCATCTGGATTATGGGTTCGCACCCAGCCCGTAGCACGTGGACGCCCGCTGCTATACTGGACATGCGTACTATGGCCGTTTGGTTGTCGGTTAGGTTTATGGCATCTACATAATCTTTAAGGAGCTCTGCGTGGTGAAGGATACCGTCTGGAGAAGCGTGCTTGGGGGGACCCACCTCACCCGTTACTACAAAATGTCCCTGGGAAAGGAGTTTTTCTAATTTACTGCCTGCCTTCCAGCTCATTCTATCCTCACATCCTCCCGTACCACTTTGCGCGGGCCGCCATCCCTGGCTTTAGACCAGTCTTTGGGCGGCTGGATTTCTAAAAGCAGCTCTAACTTGTTTAAAGCCTTAAGGCGATCATATATTAATTGCCAGGCGCAAGGTATATCCTTGTTAACTTCGCATCGCCCGTTCTGGGAACCTCCGCAGGGACCGTTAAGAATACTTTTAGAACATCTTATTATAGGACAGATGCCCCCTGTCTTGTGCAAGATGCATTCGCCACAGAGACCGCAGCGCTCTTCCCATACTCCGTGCTCTATCGTTCCGCCGGCGAATTTGGTGTTGAGTGCGGGTATTACCCATTTGTTATAACGCTCGGCTAAAAATTGTACCCCTACCCCACAGGCCAGGGAAAGTATGCAATCCACATCCTCGGTGATATATTTTTCTAGCATCTGGACATATTCAGGGTCACACTGCCGGGTAAGGGTAACTTCTATGGTTTCTAGCTCCTTGCCCTTCTTTTTATACATCATGCGCAGGGCCGCGGCCATTATCCCTACTTCTTTTTCACCGCCGGCTAAGCAGACGGTGACACATCCTCCGCAGCCCACTACTAAAATTTTGCGTACCTCTCCTAAAAGTTCTGCTATCTCGGCCAGGGGTTTAGCTTCGGCTACGATCATTTTTTTCACCTGCCTTAGGCGTTGGGTTTCTTAAGGGGATTAGGCCCCAGCTTTCTTATTTTTTCGGTAAACTCCTGGGCTATTTCAGCAAAACGGGGGCCCATGGAACCTGAGAGATTGAACATCTCTAGGCGTTCACCCCCGATGCCGATCTCGTCCAGAAGCCTTTTGGCATACTGCACACGCTTTTTAGCCCGGATGTTTCCTTTAAGAAAATGGCAATCTCCTTCCAGGCAACCAGCCACGTATACGCCGTCAGCACCATTCTCAAAAGCCTCTAGCAGCACCCGGACATCGGTTTTGCCTGTACAGGGCATCTCGATAAGGCGTACGTTGGCTGGATATTGAAGGCGCATGGAACCGGCCAGATCTGCTGCTGCATATGCACAGTAGTAGCAACAAAAGGCAATTATCTTAGGCTCGAAGGGCGTAGAAGAGTTGCCCATAAGTTTTTTGTGCACCTCCTTAAAATAAACCCGTCACCAGACGGTTAGCCCGCGCCGCAGGTCTCACTCCTAACTTACTACACCTCCCTAAACAAGCCGGCCACCTTAGCCAGAAGTTGGCTATCCTTATAATGTTGCAACTGAATAGCCTTGGCCGGACACTCACCAGCGCAGGTGCCGCAACCTTGGCACTGGACCGGGTTTATCTCGGCTACATTCCGCTCATTGATACGCGGGACACTATAGGGGCATACCCGTACGCAGGTGAGGCAGGCAGCGCACTTATTTTCATCCACCACCGCCACAACCCCACCTACCAGTAGATGGTCTTTGGCTAGGATAGTGCAAGCCCTAGCTGCAGCACCCTGAGCCTGGGCTATGGCCTCAGATATGGATTTGGGCGAGTGGGCGGCGCCGCACAGGAATATACCGGCCGAGGGGAAGTCTATGGGGGCTAGCTTAGCATGGGTTTCTACAAAGAAGCCGTCTTCATTTAAAGGAAGCTTGAATAAAGTGGCCAATCCTTGGATGCCTTCAGGAGCTACAGCGCCAAGAGCTAGAACTATCCGATCTGGCCATAAAACCAAATCCTTTCCAGAAGATGGATCTTTCACCTCTATCTCTAACAACCCGATCTCCCTCTGCCGGATTACGGGTTTAGCGGCAAGATCGTAGGGGATAAATGTTATCCCCACTTCCCTGGCTTTCCGGTAATAATCTTCCATGAAACCGTAGGCCCGCATGTCCCTGTACAGAATGTAAATTTTGGCCTCCGGGTTAAGTTCTTTTATCTTCAAGGCATTTTTAAGGGATTGAGCGCAGCACGTCCGGCTACAATACAGGCGCTCACCTTCCCGGGACCCGACGCACTGGATGAATACTATCTCTTTATGGGCCTGGATATCAAAACTGCCATCAGCTAGTTCCTGCTCTAGCTGGGTGTTGGTGATTACCCGAGGATCTTGACCTAATCCGTATTCGGATGTGGAGGCTTCCCTGATGCCTGTAGCTACAATTATAACCCCGTGTTCTAGCTTAAGGGTCCGGCGTATATGTTCACGACCTGGGGCTCCCTGGGATATAGTGGTAACGAAGTGGCCCTGATGGCCGCCAAACTCCTCTATTTGAGCAGAAGTATAGATTTTAATCCGGGGATGGCTCTTTGCCCGCTCTATGAGATCTTTAAGGAAGGCTTGAATGTCGTTACCTTCGAGAGTAAAGCGCAAGTTGCGGGCATAGCCTCCCAACTCTTCCTCACGCTCTACCACGTAAACATCATAACCTTGATCGGCTATAGTTAAGGCGGCGGTCAACCCCGCTACTCCACCGCCAATAACCAACGCGGCGTGCACCACAGGTACCGGTTGGAGGTGTAAAGCCTCGTGTTTTATAACTTTAGCTACTGCCATCCGTACCAGATCTTTAGCCTTTTCCGTAGCCTTCTCAGCTTCCTGGCGATGGACCCAAGAGCACTGGTCGCGGATGTTGGCCATCTCAAAGTAGAAGGGGTTTAGTCCAGCCTCCCTTAAGGTCTCCCGGAAAAGAGGTTGGTGCGTACGGATGGTACAAGAGGCCACCACTACCCGGTTTAACCGGTGCTCTTGGATTATATCCTTTATCTTCTTTAAGGTATCTTGTGAACAAGTATAGAGGTTGTTTTCCGCATATACTACGTAGGGAAGCTTACGGGCGAACTCTACAACAGCCGGTACATCCACTACCCCAGCAATATTTATCCCGCAATGGCAGATGAAAACGCCCACCCGCGGTTCCTCGGAGCTTACATCCCTCTCCGGCGGGTATTCTTTAGGACGTACCAGAGTATTACGCGCAGGCGCTAAATCCCTTCCGGCACACGCTGCGGCGGCGCTGGCATTTACTACCGTTTCCGGGATATCACGGGGGCCCTGGAAGGCGCCGGCTACATAGATACCTTCCTTGGTGGTAGCTACCGGCTGCCATTCCGGAGTTCGGGCGAAACCATAAGGATTAAGTTCAATGCCGCATATCTCAGCGAGTCTTGCGGCTTCTTGGGGCGGGCGCACGCCTACAGCTAATACCACCAATTCAAACTCTTCTCGGACTATTTTTTCACCGTCAAAATATTGGATGATTAAATTCTTGGTTACAGGATCTTCTTCCACCCGGGAGATCATGGCCCGTACATAACGTACCCCGGCTTGTTTAGCAGCCTCTACATATTTGTCGAAATTTTTACCGTAGGAGCGCATATCAAGGTAAAAGATGGTGGGCTTTATACGGGAGTCGTGCTCCCTCGCTATAATAGCTTCTTTAGTAGAATACATGCAGCAGATGGCGGAACAATAAGGACTTCCTTCCCCTTCACAGTCCCGGGAACCCACACATTGGATGAAGGCTATCCTCTCCGGGACTTTACCATCAGAAGGACGTTCCACATGTCCCTGGGTGGGTCCGGTAGAGCTTAAGAAACGCTCGAATTCCATACTCGTTACGACATTATCGTAATAACCATAACCATATTCTCCGGCAAGCTTTGCATCGAAGAGCTCAAACCCTGGGGCGAGTATTATACTACCCACCGTTAGGTCTTCATATTTTTCCGTCTGCCAGTGCTCTACCGCTTTCTTCTGGCAGACAGCCTCACACTGGAGGCATTCAGAACATATACCGCAATTTAAGCAGCGCCTGGCTTCCTCCTGGGCCATTTCAGGAGTGTAGCCCAAGTAGACCTCCCGGAAGTCCTGCACCCTTTCTTCGGGAGGCGCCATCCGTTGCTTAAGGCGCCGGACAGGGAAGGGTATAACATTATCCGGCGGGCCTAGTTTTTCTTGACGTGGAGTCTCCCGGCCTTCTTTTAAGTCCTGTCTATTAAGGTAACGCTTGACGGTTTCAGCAACTTCATGGCCAGAAGCTACCGCCTCTACCACTGAACTGGGCCCCCGGACCACATCCCCGCAGGCAAAGACACCGGGTACGTCTGTAGCTAGGGTTACTGGATCGACAGCGATAAGCCCCTTAGCGGTCCGGATACCGCTCGGCTCGCTTAAGAAACTCAAGTCAGCAGCTTGGCCGATGGCCACGATAACAGTGTCTGCGGGTATAGTGGTGGTTACTTCAGGATTATACTGGGGATTAAACCGTCCCTCTTCATCGAAAACGCGGGTGCACTGCATTAGTTCCACTGCTTCGACTTCGCTTCCTCCCAGGAATCTCTTGGGACCCCAGGAGTTATGCAGGATAATACCTTCTTCTAAAGCTTCCTCTATTTCCCAGGAGTGGGCCGGCATCTCTTTGCGGGATTCTAAACAGGCCACATGGACTTCTTCTGCTCCAAGCCTCCGGGCCGTACGGGCCACATCCATGGCCACGTTCCCGCCGCCTATAACTACTACCCGGCGGCCTACTTTAACTTTCTCGCCCTGGGCCACCTGGCGGAGGAAATCAAGGCCGGGAAGGATGCCCTTAAGTTCAGCTCCAGGAATGTTAAGGAGCCGGCTCTTTTGCAAACCGACAGCTAAAATAACGGCCTGGTACTGGGAGCGTAGTTCTTCTAAAGTTATATCTTTGCCCAGCCGGGTGTTAGAAACAAAGCGTATACCTAGGTTCAAAATACGTTGGGTTTCGCGTTCCACCACTTCTAAAGGCAGACGATAGCGAGGAATACCTGCCCTCAGCATCCCCCCAGGCGAAGGTAAAGCATCGTATATAGTGACCTGGAAACCCTCCAGGGCTAGGTCTTGGGCAGCGGTTAAGCCCGCTGGCCCCGCACCTACAATAGCTACCTTTTCTGGACGAGCTTGGCGTGGCCGGTAACTTTCCTTTTCTTTTTCTTGAGCCTCTTCCCACCCATAATCATAAGCTGCACGTTTAAGCCAAGCTATAGCTACCGGCTCATCAAATTGCCCCCGGTTGCATTCGGTTTCACACGGATGGTGGCAGATACGGCCGCATATACCAGCAAAAGGCATGCGGCGCCGTACGACTTCCAAGGCCTCGGCGAACTTCCCCTGGGAGATTAAAGCCACATACCCTTGGGCATTGGTCCCTGCGGGACAGGTGCTCCGGCATGGGGGTATACCGCGTTTCTCTATCAGGTACTTGTTAGGCACGGCCTGGGGGAAAAGCTTATAAACTGCCTTGCGCTCCCCGCGGCCTTCGTTAAAGGCATTGGGTACCCGCACCGGGCAGACCTGCTCACAATCGCCACAAGCTGTGCATTCATCTATATTTATATAGCGCGGCCTTTGGCGAATCCTCACCCGGAAATGGCCCTTTTGTCCTTCTACTTTTTCAACTGAAGAACAGGTATACAATCGTATATTAGGATGGTTTAGGGTATCCGTCATGCGCGGGCCCAGCAGGCACATGGCACATTCGTTGGTAGGGAAGGTCTTGTCCAACTGGGCCATTTTACCGCCTATGGAAGGTGCCTCCGTCACCAAATGCACCAGATACCCGGCATTAGCCAGTTCTAAGGAAGCCTGCATGCCGGCGATACCGCCGCCGACAACTAAAACTGAACCCGTAACTTCCGGTTTTTCCTTTAGCTCCTGCATAAATACCCTCACCAACCTTTCCTTCCCTCAAAAAAGGTTACAAGTTTTTAACACCGGGGAAGGATCAATTATATGCTTGTTCAACCAAGGCGCCGAAATACCCAGGGCTAAAGCCACTACTTCGCTTATATATAGCACAGGGAGATTATAGTTTTCCGGTTGCCTGCTGTCCAGGTTAGTTTGGCATAAGGGGCAGGCGGTAACCAATACATTAGCTCCTGCCCGTACGGCGGCTTGCACAATTTTCCTTACCAGCTCCTCTACTATTTCTGGAGCAGGGATAGATAAGCTGGCTCCACAACATTCAGTTTTGTGGCTCCAGGATACAGGTTCGGCCCCCAAAACTTTAAGCAGGCGGTCCATACTCTGGGGTTGTTCGGCATTGGCTTCAAAATTTACTACTTTCGGCGGACGGGTCAAAAGGCAGCCGTAATAGGCGGCCGGTTTAAGTCCTGAAAGGGAAACTTTTTGTTTTTCCTTTATAAGAGATATGATTTTGGGTGTCCCCAACACTTCGAGGAGGTGGTGCACCTCGAGCATCCCCTTATACTCCTGTCCTATAGAGAATCTTATATCTTCTTGGAGTTTCTCCGCTTCTTTTGCGCCACTTTTTAAAAAAGCCTGGGTGGAGCGTAAAGCATTATAACAAGCGGCACAAGGTACAACCAAGCGGGAAGCTACTCCTTCAGCCAGCACCATGTTACGTAAAGATAAGGAATGGGATAAATACATATTAAGGGAATGCCCGGAGGTAGCTCCACAACAGTTCCAGTCGGGTATCTCTTTAAGGGAGATATTCAAAGCCTCAAATATAGCGCGGGTGGAAGCATCGTACTCTACCGCCGTGGAATGAAGGGAACACCCCGGGTAATAGCCGAATAACATCAGGCTTCTCCCCTTACCCTTTTAAAAATAGCGCGCAGTTGTTCTTTCTTTTGTATATGATGGGGCCAAAGTCTAAATTTTCCTTTCCGGAACATCTTTATCCCTAAAGATAGATCCTTCCAGTAATCGCGGCTTTTCCATTTATAAGCCATAACCAAGCCTAATTCATAGGCCCGCCCGTACCTCTCTATGGAAGCCAGAAACTCGCGGTGGAAAGTAGCTATGTTCGGAGAAGCAGGCCCAAGGCCACGGGATATAACTTTAGCCTTTAAAGCATCGTTTATACTGGCGATATCTATCCCGTTAGGGCATCTCGCTTTACACGTGTGGCAGCTAGCGCAAAGCCATATGGATTTGCTCTTTAAGAGTTCTTCCTCTAACCCCAAATGTAGATACCTGACTATTTGGTGGGGTAATATATCCATAAAAGATGCCACCGGGCAACCGCCGGTACATTTATAACATTGATAACACCGGGCGACCGGCTGGCCCGAGGCCTCTTGCACCCAACTCAGAAGGTGGGGTTGCGGTAGTATTCTGGTTTCTTGCACAACCCCCTCCCTCCTTTCTTAAAAATAGCCTTTAAGACTTTTTCCGGTCCCGAAGCCCCTTTAACTTACCAGCCCTTTTTTACTTGCAAAATTGGCCTTTAAGAGAGTGTGGTTTTACTGGGTCTTAAATACTTTCACAAAGGAATCGCAGTACACCGTACGGTTGCGAAGGACTTCGGCCGCGGCTGCCGTAGCCATGAGCTCTTCATCACAGGCATCTACAATGGCAGCGTCCAGGCCGCAGGCCATGGCCATGGCCAGGAAAGTACGGTTGAGGAGTGAGCGTTCCTGGCAGTTTTGGGAAACGTTGCTTATGCCTAGCACCGTCTTAGGAGCCGGATTGGCTAAAAGCTTCACCTGATAAAGGGTTTTGAGAACTTCCGGAGCATGATCCTGGGCCACATTAGCTGGCAGGATAAGGGGATCGATGTACAGGTCTTCCATGGGGAGACCGAACTCATCGGCAGCGGCCACCAGTTCCATAGCCAAAGCCAGACGTGTATCAGCATCCTTAGGAATGCCGTTTTTATTCATTGTAAGCCCGATAAGGGAGGCTCCATATTCTACGGCTAAGGGGAAAAGCTTTTCTATTTTTTCCCTATCCGCGCTGGTCGAGTTTATGATGGCCGGTTTTTTACAGAGTTTGAGGCCTTCTTCGATGGCTTTAATATTAGTGGTATCCAAACAGAGGGTGAGATCGCTCACCTCCTGGACAACCTCTATCAGCCATTTCATCGCCCCTACCTTATCCTCCACTGCCGGTCCTACATTGATATCTAGTGCTCGAGCACCGGCTTGCTCTTGCCGTCGGGCCCACTCCTGGACAGGAAGAGGATCGCGCTCTTGGATAGCTCGCTTGATATCATTAAACATGCCGTTGATACGTTCACCTATGATAAGCATAAACTGGCCCCCTTATTACGTTTATTAATAGGCATTACTTACCATTAACTTTTCAATGTTCTCTTTAACCAAGGCCACGGCCTTGGGATGGCGCATAAGAAGAAGATGGGCTCCCGCCTGAAGCAAAGCGGTTGCGGTGACCGCTTCCCATAAGATACCCCGCTCTTCAGCATCTCCCCAGCCAGGAAAATCGCTGGCCGGAGCTACGGCTTCTTTGGTACGCCAGGCCTCATACCCCACTGTACATAATACTGGCATGGAGAGCATCTTATCCCCTTGGAGGGCGCCAAGCCGCGTGCGTTCCATGATGGAGTAAGCGTATTCAATACCGTAACCCAGACTGCCTATAGAAGGATCGATTACTATCCGGTTAGGCGGCATGTTCATTTCGGTAATTAAAATGTTGAGTTGCTTGCAGATGTTGATGTCTAAAGGCGACCTGGCGATTATATTATGCTTGTGGACCAAGCACGCCGCGGTTAGAGACTTATAATTATCCTGCTCGGCATTCCCCAAAAGCAGGTTTTCCCCTGCCGCGGCCTCGGCCACGGCCTCCAAAACTTCTTTATCCTTTTCAGCATCTCCGCAACCGACTACTATTAAAGGAACGCCGACGGCTTGTAATACTTCCTTTACTGCTGCTACACAATCGTCCACAGACCGGTTGGCCCCTTCGGGGTCGGCCCCATCCAGTTTAAGGTAGATAAGGTCAGCACCGTACTCATTAACACATTTTTCTGCCCAGCGGCCAGGTTCCTTCATCACATCGCCGAAACATTTTTTTAAAGCATCCGGCCAGTCCGGCTCTATATCTTGCACTTCCATGGCCACTACTGGACGGTGAGGTATCTCACCTTCAAAATGGTGGAAAGGTAAGGCTGCATCGCCCCCTATGGTTATGGTATGGGTGCGCGTACCTCCCTCTTCTTTGGTAGCTCCTAAAGTTACCTTTTGAACAGCAGCCCGGCTTTTTTCCTTTAGAAGTTGAAGAGGCATAGGTCAAACCTCCCTTTTGATGTTTTGAACCGGTCTAAAGCTTTCAGACAGATGTAGTTAAGCGAATCCCCAAAATTACAGAGGCAGCTCTTGCAATATGCGCCTCGTTTCCTGTACAGCCAAAGAATCTGGAGGCAGCTCAAAAAGGGGTCTTCCCAGAGCGTCATACTCTATTACCAGGGGATCGAAGGGAATAGTACCTGCAAGGGGTAGCCCGGAGCGCTCTATCTCCTGCTTAAGGCCATTTAAAGAACCTTGAACTCGCGTTACTACCAGCAGCATATGGGGAATAGGGAGTTCTAACTCCTTTACCAACTGGCGCACCCGGCCTGCCGAGCGTATTCCCCGGATGGTAGCATCGCTTAGAACAAAGAGAAACTCTACACCTTGAATTATGCGGCGGCTTATATGCTCAAGGCCTGCCTCACTATCGATTACCACGTACTGGTAGTTGCGAGATAAGGTTTCCAAATGTTTGCGTAGAATATCATTGGGGTAGCAATAACATCCTGGCCCCTGCGGTCGCCCCATTACCAGCAGATCTAGCCTTTCTGTTTCTACTATGGCCTGGGCTAGCTTATATTCTATAAACATATCTTTAGTCATTCCAGGTGGTATACTTTTACTATCTTTAGCTTCTTCTAGTATGTCAGCAACGAAATTTCTTACTGGGATCCCTAAGGCTTCATTTAAATTGGCATTAGGATCTGCATCGACAGCTAAAATGCTTTTTTTGCCTCTCTCCAACAAGTAGCGTATAAGTAACGCGGCGAAGGTAGTTTTGCCCGTCCCACCTTTACCCGCCACAGCTATATGCCTAGCCATTCCCCGCCACCTTCTCATCCGAAACATATTTTGGGGTGTAGTTAGCTACCGAAGGGAAGAGACTTAAATCGGTATGGGGCAGAAAAAGGGCGGAGACAAACTCTTCCATAAAAAGATTTCCTGCCGAAAGCTCAAGATAGGTTATCTTGCGCCCTATCTCCCGAGCTTCTTCCCACTTGTCGCGGCACAGCAAAATTTGTATGGCTCCCTTGAGAGAAGTATTGCCGGCAAAGATATAGCGGTCTAACGGCAGATCCGGCAGTAGGCCGATCTCTATAGCGTTAGGGATATTCAAGTAATTACCGAAGCCGCCAGCGATGATGATTTTATCTATAGTCTCTAGTTTAAGCTGAACTGTTTTTAGTAAGCTCATGATCCCAGCAAAAACAGCTCCTTTAGAACGGATGAGAGTTTTGATATCACCTTCAGTAAGTACTATATCTTGGCCGTTGCCGCTCTCTTCCTTCCAGGCCAGGACAAACTCGCATCCTTCATCAGTACGCCGTAGGCGGGGCGTGGGCACCTCCTGAAAATTCCCTGTGCGGTCGATGATCCCGGCCCTTCTGAGCTTGGCTAAAGCGTCGATAAGACCAGAACCGCAGATACCCATCGGCTTAGTACGTCCGATCACCCGCCATTTAACTTCCAAAGTAGCGGGATCTATTTCTACT
>Ga0080004_1103456_pt1 | contig 78766 bp, 80 predicted proteins | sample WasSprMetagenome_FD_69207 | JGI IMG/M metagenome (GOLD analysis project Ga0080004, IMG submission 69207) | Sulfidic aquatic microbial communities from Washburn Spring, Yellowstone National Park, USA - WS (SPADES assembly) (version 2) | ecosystem: Environmental > Aquatic > Thermal springs > Hot...
GAGTGGGCATAGGCGAGGAGCTTGAAAAACTCGAAGCAGAGGAAAGAGCCAAGAAACTTAGGGAGGCGCCTCACATTCTACATCCGGCAGGCGGATTAACTGAAAAGTTTGTCTATGAACCAGTGGCTGTAGGCAAATATGTTTATAGAACTGACAAGGGAAAAAGAGGCTTTGCAACTTTAAAAATCGAATATGAAGATGAGGAAGAACAGAAGAAGCCCCACTGGCTTATAGAGGTTGAAGGTGAACAATACTATTTTAAAGATAAACCTCCGAAAGAATTCTTGTTCAGTATGCCGTCTATGGAGGCTGTTGAGAAGTGGGTGAAAGGCGAAAAGCAAAGTTTAACAACGGAACAGCTTTGGAGATTGAATGGAGCTTATTTGCGCACTTTCTTGGATTTTCCCCGCGAATTTGAATTTAACGTTACCGAGTTGTTTATTCAGCAAAGTTGGCTTTCTGAGATATTGCCTGTTGTCTTCTACTTAGGTGTTAAAGGAGAGTTTGGCGGAGGCAAAACAGTAACTGGAGAGACGGTAGTTTTAGCGTGTAGACATGGGTATTTCACTGGAAACTTGAGCCCGCCCTTTGTGGCTAGGGCTATTCAAGATCATAAAATAACGTTGATGGTTGATGAGCTTGACGCTGTTGCTGGCACAAAAGACTCCGACCTAAACTGCATTTTCAGGCAAGGTTACAGAAGAGGGCTAAAATACAGTAGGGTTAACCCTGACACTCTCGAAACAGAATCTTACGAAATTTTTGGACCTAAACTTTTCACAGTTTACGCAGAAATTGAGGAAGCACTGCAGACGAGGACTATTCCGATACATGTAAGGGAGACAGGCAATCCGCAGTTTCCAATTGTAAACTTGGATAAGGCTGGTTTTGGAAAACATGTTTACACTGAGAACTTCCTTTGGTATTTGGACAACATTTTGGATCTTCGAGGTAATGACATCCACTTGATCAGCGGGGTTGACTTGGTTGACACGGTTGACATGTTTCTTGGAGACAATCAGATAAACCCTTCACCTGAACAGATTCGTCAAACATTGTTTGAGAAGAAGAAAACACTAGTGACAGAAGGTCAACTATGTCAACTTAGTCAACTTGGCGGTCGAAACACGGAGCTCATGTTTCTCTGTTTCGTCCTGTCAAATCTGGTTAAAGTTGAATGCGACGAGGATATTGTCAAAACGTTCACTCAAAAAATTACCGAGGAAAGTGAAAGAACAGAGTTAGGCTATAGAGGCATTCTCAAACAGGTTTTAATGGATCTTTGGAATGAAAAGAAGGGCAACGAGGATTACATGACAGAAGATGGCTTTGTTAAAATCAGCAACAAGGAAATCTATGACAAATACAATCAAGTTTTGAAAAAAGAGTATGGCGAAGGCCTTTCTCCGGTTAAATTCAAAGAGTTTATGCTTGAATTTGGCTTCACAGACGCCTTAAACAGAACAAAACTGAAAGTTCCAATTCCAGGCGACTCAGAACCGAAATCTCGCCTCTGCAACGTTTTCACTGAAAGAGTTTTAAGGAAACTTGGCGTTGAAGAGGAAAGGCAGGCGTTACAGGAAATTCTCGTTAAAACCAGAGACTGGATTCTTAAAAACAAGGATGCAGACAGCCTCGTCGACCTTTTCTCCTTGACAGAGTACATTGCAAGTTTAACAGAAGAGGAACCGACAAAAATTATAAATGTTCTGAAAAATGACGGCTTGCTCTTCGATGTTGGCAAACCTGGTAAAGCAGGAGTAAATTAGTGATGGGTGTGGCTGCCGCTTGCCCCTCATGCGGTTCAAACCGCCTCTACAAAGACGGTCTAAGATACCTCAGCGACGGCACTAGCATTCAGCGTTGGCTGTGCAGAAACTGCGGATATCGCTTTACAGAACCCAACCATAAAGCCAGAACCGGATGGAAGAATCCTCCATCCGGCTTAAATCCACCTTCTGCCTCATATTATTCTTGCCAAGGGAACAATGACCCTGTTAGGCGAGACTCCACCAGCCTTGGCAGGCTGGCGCAAACCTTGGCCGAAGTAGAAAAAGAAAACGAGAAAAGCAGGCAAGCGGGAGCCACAGAAACTAGTCAAACAGACATCAAGAGTAAAATCGTTGAGTTCCTATGGTGGATGAAAAAGCAGAATTATGCAGAATCCACAATAGCGACTCGGGTTAGAGTGCTTAAGGTTCTGGTGAAGCGAGGCGCTAACCTTTTTGACCCAGAATCCATTAAACAAGTAATTGCTCAGCAGAAGTGGAGCGAAGGAAGAAAAGCTGGTGCTGTAAAAGCATATACAACTTTTCTGAAAATGACTGGGGGCACATGGCAACCACCGATATGTAGGGAGGTCAGAAAGATCCCCTTCATTCCTCTTGAACGTGAAATAGATGATTTGATTGCTGGTTGCAATCAGTATATCGCTACCTTTCTCCGAGTGGCCAAAGAAACAGGCGCCAGAGCTGGCGAAATCTATAATCTTAAATGGCTTGACGTGGACTTTGAAAGACAAAGCATAAGCATAACAGCTGAGAAAAACAGCAACCCAAGAATATTCAAAATGTCAAACATGCTTGTAGCAATGCTTCAGAAACTGCCAAAGGAAGGCGATTACATATTTCACCATTACGGAACACTTAACCATCTACGGAGAAGCTTCCAAAGATACCGCAAAAGAACAGCCTTCAAGCTTGGAAATCCAAGGCTCCTTCAAATAACAATTCACACACTTCGACACTGGAAAGCAACCATGGAGTACGCCAAAACAAAAGATATCCTCCATACAATGCAAGTATTAGGACACAAAAACATCAAAAACACACTGATATACACTCAGCTTGTCCAGAACTTAAATGAAGACGACTATGTATGCAGGGTAGCCAAAACGCCAAGCCCAATACAAGAGCTTATAGAAGCAGGCTTTGAATATGTATGCCAAAAAGACGATTTGACGTTCTTCAGAAAAAGAAAGTGAACTGTCGCAGGTTTGTCCAAAGTGTCGCGGGTCTGTGCCAAAAGTCCATGAAAGTGCCGAGGGCCGGGTTTGAACCGGCGACAACCCGGTCTTCAGCCGGGCGCTCTCCCAGGCTGAGCTACCTCGGCCTGTGTTAACAATTCAAAAGAGGGAAACGTGTTTTAAAGTTTTCTGAGCTACGGCTGGAAATTTGTAGGGTGCAAGTTTTCTTCTCCTTGCTCTTCGGGGATGGAGAAGGGAGAAAGGAGTATTGCGTGAATTTCCAACTTGCACCCAAATTTATGCGTGGTTGGTGATGTAGAAAAGCTTTATGAAACAATGTTTCATAGCGGGTCTGATTCTGAATCCTAATTTATGATAAATCGAAGTGGGGAACATCCCTTAATATTTAGTGCGTGTGTCTGTTGAAGTGGAGGAACAGCGTATGAAGAGGAAAGTGGCGATTATAACTGTTGAGTTGGTTGACGAGAGTGTTGGGAGTTCGAATAGGAAAATAGTTGATGACCTTGTTAACTGGTTTAGGGAAGACATCATTTCAATGCCATGGGTTAAAGAAGTTAAAGAAATCATGTTAAAAGAGGCTGACGCCTAAAAACCCAGATAATTCGCCAAGAGGTATCCGGCAAGGGCAAAAGCAACAAAGCATAAGGCCATCAAAACCAAGTCAGCCGTTTGGTTTTCTTCGAATTTTTCATCATTTTCTAAAATATTCAAATTAACCACTCCAATGTTTTTATCTAAATTTTCAAAGGAAAGATTTTATGAAGATTGAATAATTATTAGAAATCCAGTAAAGATTATCAGAGTTGAAATGAAATCTAGAAGAGGGCCCGTAGTCTAGCTGGTTAGGACGTCGCCCTCACGCGGCGAAGGTCCCCGGTTCAAATCCGGGCGGGCCCATCTGTCTTGTTGTTGAACATGTACGCAAAAAGATTTATTAAATATCAATATTTGATATAAGTTGTCACGGAGGCATATTAATGGAAAAAGCTACAAGTTTGATGAAGACAAGCATTGACAGTTATCAACTTGAGGGGAAACTAGCGTACTTCAAATGTAAAAGGTGTGGTGAGGAGTTTCAGAAGCCTCTTTTGGCGACGGTCTCTTCTGCTGCTAATGCCCAGAAGTATTTTGCGTGTCCAAGATGCTTGACTAAATTTGACATTGTTAAAGAATCAAAAACTGAGGAAAAAAGAGAAGCACAGCCTGCCGCAAAGGAAAGAGCGAAGGCTGCTTCAAAGCTTGAGGAGGCTAGGTGCAGTCACTTTTTGGGGTATTTGAAAAAGCGTCCCAAAAACACGCCTATACCGGATGATTGTCTTACATGTGATAAAATGATTGAGTGCCTAACTCTTTAGGAAATTGAGCAGATTTCAAAAGTTCTTTGTTTCTGAAAACCGAAAGTTAAATATTTTTAGGGCTTTAATTCGGGCTTGGTGAACCAATGATTGTTCCCTATTAGAGACTTAAACAGGTCTTTTACAAAGCCCCACGTTACAAGGATGTTGATAATCGTTAATGTTGCCGTTTTCTTGTTTATGTGGCTTTCTTACTATGGCGTTATAGATAAGGGAATCGCAGCGAGCATGGAGAAAAATTTTCCACTTATACCGCTCGACATTATTGAGTTTAAGACTGAAAAGTTTTACGCGCTTTTCACTTCCATGTTCTTGCATGCTGGACTTTTCCACCTTTTTGGAAACATGCTTTACCTTCACGTTTTTGGCGACAATGTGGAAGATGTTTTCGGGCATGGTGGCTATCTGGCTTTTTATCTCCTCTGTGGATTAGCTGCAAGCGCCGCACACATAATGAGCGTGATAAGTATAGGTAACTCACAGTTATACGTGACGCCCGTTGTTGGGGCTTCTGGGGCCATTTCAGGAGTGTTAGGCGCATATCTTGTACTTTATCCGAAATCCAGAATCTTAACATTAGTTGTTTATGGATGGGCGATACTTGTTCCCATACCAGCCTTCATATTTCTCGGAATTTGGTTCTTCATGCAGTGGCTTCTTGGAATGTATGACATCGTCTTTTTCAGAGGCTTAAGCGGGGTTGCCTACTGGGCACATGTAGGAGGGTTCATTTCTGGAATGGTTTTGGCTTTAATCTTTGGGCTTGGAAGGAAGAGGGCAAGGGAAACGCGTTTTCGTCTTTAAGGGGGTCTGTCCGTCATGAGTTCCTCATTTGCATAAGCTCAGACTGGGACGGCTACATCATCCCCCAGTCTGATTTATGCATCCCCCAAAGATAAACTTTTAAACACTTTATGGTACATGAAGAAAAATGCTTATGCTGAATCAACTATTGAAGCTGCTTGTAAAAGGCTTAAACACTTGTCTAAATATTGTAATTTGGATAATCCAGAAAATGTTAAAGTTTGCATAGCAAGTAAACAATGTTCTAATGGATTTAAAGAATCTCTCATTGAAGCTTATGCTATCTACTGTAAAGCAAATAATATATCATGGAATAAACCATTTTATGAAAGGTATGATAAACAACCTAAAATACCTAGTGAAGAAAAACTTAACATGATTATAGCTAACAGTTCTAAAAGACTAGCTTTAATACTTTCAATAATTAAGGATTTAGGGTTAAGACCAATAGAAGTTACATGGTTAAAAGTAAAGGATATAGATTTGGATTCTGGAATGGTTACGGTTACAAGTGCTAAATATTGTGTTGGTAGAACTCTTAAATTAAAATCTAACACTTTAGCCATGTTAAAAACCTATATTGTTTTGAAGAAGTTAAATCTTAATGATAGACTATTTCCAGTTAAATCAAGTAGCATATCAGAATCTTATAGATTGGTACGTAATAGAGTAGCTGATAAGCTTAATGACCCAACTTTTAAAACTATACGATTATATGACTTTCGACATTTTAGAGCCACTATAACTTATCATCAAACTAAAGATTTATTGTTTGTTAAGAACATGCTTGGACATAAAGATTTACGGACAACTCTACGATATACTCAATTGATTAATTTCAGTAGTGATGAGTACCACTGTGCAGTAGCTAAGAATGTAGATGAGGCTAAACAATTGATTGAACAAGGTTTTGAGTTTGTATGTGATGTTGATGGTTTTAAACTTTTTAGAAAACTTAAATAACTACTCTTTTTTATTTGTTTGAGTTTTAATCCATAAATCGGCTTTTGCACTAGCCAGTTCTTTAGCTAAGTAATTGATTAATGATATTATAGTTGCTTGACCTAGTGGTTTACTGAAAGATATTTCATCATCTACGAATATCTCTTCTTTCCTAAGTATCTTAGCATTTTCTAATTGTTGAGGCAATATCTCTTTTAGAAATGCTTTCTTTAATGCTTCTTTATAAATTATATTTTCACTCATTTTTATCCCATTTACCTAATCAACTTCTTAAACGTATAAAACTTTTTGTTCACCCATTTACGTTTATTCCTAAATAGTAGAATAGTAATCTATTCTATCAAGTAGATTGCTACGGTATGGTATGGGTAGATTGCTATTAGTGTTGTTGGTTGTGTGTTGTGTTATTTAATTTATTCTAAAGTAGATTTCTACTTATTGGTAGGTTTCTATTGTAGTGTTTGGTTAATGCTGGAATGAAAATAAACTATTTAAATCAGTATAACCTTTATATAGTCGTAAAACCTATAATATAAGTAGAGGTTTAACTAATGGGTAGAAAAAAGAAAGAAAATAAACTGTTACCAGTAGCGTTTAGAATGGATGTTAAAATATGGAAACGTTTACACAATAAATATGGTAAAAGGCTAAACGATATATTGAGAAAGTTTTTAGAGGATTTATATAATGGCACAACCAATATTAGTTAAAATAATCCCAATAGAATATCAAAAACATAACAAGTATCCTAGAATAGTTATTTTTAATAATGTTAAAGTGAATCCCGACTTAACACAACAACAATTTGATGAAATCCTACAAAAAGCAAACTTAAAAAAGAAAGCTAGAGGAATATGCAATCCACATCATTATATCTTTTACAATTATAGTGATGAGCCTATGGTTGTAATTGATGTAGAAACTGGAGAAGTGTTTACTACTAAAACAATAATAGAATATTATGGAATAAGGAAAGCACAGATACAAGCATCCATAATTTTAAAGATTCTAAAAAGATTTGGACAGGCTAAATTTACACGTAGAATACTTAGCACTTATAGGTTAGGTAAAGACCCTGAAACAATAAAGCAAATAGTAGAAGCCTATATGGATTTAGTGAGTGGATAGAAATGAGTAAAGAAGAAAGAAGTTACAAGGAAGAAATAATAGCTTTACGAGAAGAACTAGAATCAGTAAAATATAGCCTTACAAGATTAAGTGATTCAGTAGAAACTTTAGATAAGACAATGCGAGAACTAATAGCGAATAACCAGCTGTTAATAACTAGACTGAAAGATTCACTTATACCAGTATTAAAAGCAGATTTAGAACCTAAAAGAAAAATTGGATAAAGAGGTGAAATAAACATGTCTTATACAGAAGAAGAAATTAGACAAATGAGAGAAAGAGCAAAACAACAATATGAACAATTGAAAGCAGATAGAGAAAAAGAGCGTAAACGTAAAGAGGATATTGAAAGAATGAATAGAGAGGAAGAACAAAAGAAATGGAAACAGGCTGTACTGGCTGAAACACAATACTTCAGTAAAGAACAAAAAGCCATATTTGAAGAAATATTAAAGATTATGGGTAGAAGTATAGATACGGTTAAACCTAGTGATTTTGAATATGCTCTACAAGAAGAATCACCTATGAAATATCAACTAATTGAATTATGGAATAAATTGTTTAGTTTACCTATGGATATGGGTACAATGAGCTTTACAAAGAGATATTGGTATGATGCAGGTGCTTATTGGATAGGACAAGAAGTAAACAGTAAAGAATATAAAGTACATGGTTTTGGTGTACCAGCTAAATTAATATTGGATAATGAAGGTAAACCATCGATAATAGAATTAACAGTACCGTTTAAGTTGCTTAAAGACATAAGTTTGAAGGGTCATATTAAAGTCAATATACCAGAAGAATCTAAACCAGCTACAACTGAATAGGTACAAGAAAAAAGAAGTTTTCCTTATTTAAGTGACTTTATAATGCGATATTGCCTATATTGTGGAAACAAAACCTATAATGGACATTTTTACTGCTCTAAAACATGTAAACGTAAAATGAAGAAGTTGTGTAAACAACAACCTAAATACTATTTTAATGACAAGACAAGAAAATGGGAATTAATTAATTATGCTAATAACCAATAGAAAACAAAAGGGTCTATCTATTGGTTAAATGAAGAAACACCTAAACTGAATGATAGGGCAAAACTTCCAATATAGAATATGCAGTCCCTAAATGAGTAATGAAGAAAACTCCACAACATAATAGATATAGAGCCAATATGCTTATTTTATTTATAAACTAAAATAGAGCGGTTTACGAAATCGAAAATTTGAATGGATATTTTCTAAACGGGGTTCATTAAAGGCTTATTTTAACTAATTAATGTATCGAAGTAAAGCGTTAGTACTAAACTCAAATAATCAATTAAGTTTTCATAGTATAGCCTAAAATAGATAAGCATGATTTAAAGAGTTTTTGTTAAAAGAAGCTATTAAATAAGAGATTACTAACATACTTTATACTTCAATACATGGATTACCAAGACCCTATTAAATATACTTCCCAAAATCTATGGACAAAGCTTAAACTGGAATACTTCGAGGATATACGATAAAAAACACTAAGTTTTCATATCGAAACATTACATTCCCCTTTAATTAATGTTTAGCAATATTGAACATTCTAAATTAGTCTACCATATTATTGAATTCCTAACATAATATTAACCACAAATTAAAGCATATACCAGATATATTGTTATGTTTATTAAATGCTCTCTGGAGAGTATGAGAGGCGTAGTATAGTTTAAATATAATGATGTGCTATGTTTTAGTTAGGTGTTAATATGGATGTAGAAAAAGAAATAATGCAGTTAAAAGCAGAAGTTCAACAAATAAAGGAAAAACTAAAGAAGCTAGAAATGTTAATAGATAAACTAACCTTAACGTTTTAGAGTTTTTCTATGTACACAACTTTATTAACAAAGTGTAGCTTCAAATCTGTTCTACCTTTAAGTTTCTTACTGAGAGCAACATAGACAGTTTGAGGTTTTTTATTAGGAATGTTTACTTTGTACCATCCACTAGCTTCATTAGTTATAGATTCTATTAATTGAGAATACTCTTTTACTCTTTCTATTTTCTTTATTTTAGGAGGTTCAACTCTTTCATATAACTTTACTTTTTTGCTCATATTGACACCATATAGAACATAATATCGTAAGGTTTATAAACTTTTAGTACTAATGATATGATAGGAGAAGTTAAAATGAATAGTAAGAATAAGTTAGTAGATTATGGGACGGCTACATCATCCCCCACAAGATTAGGATGAAAACAGCCAAATAAGCTTTCACAGTTGCAGTTACGTCATTCTTTTGTGAAGCGCTCTTAAAGTCCCAGAAATCTTCATTACGTGAATTGCCGCTGGCTTGTCTCCTATTTTGGTTATTGAGGCTAAGGTTGCCCTAACCACTTCAACTGCCTTGTGGGAGGCGCGTATAATTGCGAATCTTTTTTCTTTATCATAGCTAATTAATGTTAGCCCAGTTTTGCTTGCTCCGTACTCTCCATAAAGCTTAAGAACAGCGTTCCAAACAGCGTCCATAAACTCTTTCGCTTCAAAAGTTTCTGGCGAATCAATCGCTAAAGCTAGGTAGCGGCGTTTAACCTTCTTCAGCAATCTTTGCCTCTCCTAACTATGCGAATGCCGGGAGCAACAAAATTTGGGCTAAGTTTGTCTCTATTTCGCCTAACGATAGCTGTGGGATTTCTGGAAACAGCATCTATTGCTGAAGCTATGTCTAAATCGAAAAGTTGTGCCAAAGAGGCTAGTTCCCTTGGTTTTCGTATGAGAAGCTCGTTTGAGGCTCCGCTTGAAACTACAATAGGTACACGAAAATCTTTAGCCAAAGCTGCTTCCCTACGCAAACTTGACAGAAGCCTAATGCGCGCGGGTCCTTCTAGAGTTAATATTGGTTTCGCATCTATTTCTAGGGCTGCTGAAGCGTTTGAAGCCAGTTCAGCCTCTGCAATATCAAAAAATCGTTTACGGGGGTCGTGGGAAGGGAAGTTGAGCAAGTCTACACGGTGGTCTTTTGCTGCTTGCCTTGCAATATTCTTAGACTCGCAAACCACGGCGACAAGCTCAAACTTTCTCCTAACCCTCCTCAAATAGCCAACCAGCTCCTTCGGCGTTTTAGGCTTTAAATCCACGCGAGAAGCCAAGTCTATTCCGGATTCTTGGCAAAGGCTTCGCACTTTTTGAATCTCTTCTTCTCTAGAGTTTGCTTGAAAGGCTATTGCTATTAGGCGGTATCCAAGCATCACCGCTTTACCTACTAAACGCGAAATTTTGTCAAACTCTTTCAAGTTTGGGCATAAATGCAAGTCTGCGAAAGCTTTTTTCATAAAATTAACCCGAACCTTCTACAAATTTCCACCATTTCTTCAGTATTGGGCTTTTTGAAGTGCACGCGGAAATGTATTGGGTCTGTTTGGCAAAGCCTAATTTCGTTCAGGTAAGCCAACTGTTTGTCAAGCCTTATGTAGAGATTTCCTTTTTCGATATGTTGCCTAATTTCACTGCCCAACTGCTCCTTGTCTAAACTGCCTAAACTGGACGAAAGTTTCTCAAAAGACTTTTGGGCTATTTCCCCCTTTAACTTCGTCTCGAAGAGGATTATGGGATTTCCATGATGCCCGGTTAAGCTTCTCTTTTTAAAGCTAACCATGTTAATGAATGCTTCGGGAAGCGTGTTGTAGACGGCTTTTAGAACTTTCTCGGCGTCTTCTGTTGCATGAGCAAAAACTCGAATATCTATGTACGCTATTGGGGCTTTAGAAGCCAAAACAGCATCACGCCAACATTTATGTGTAGGTTTTAGCTTTTAGATTTTCTCTTTGGCTTAGAAGTCTTCTTCAAGTTTTCTAACATAGCCTTAACAGCTTTAACATTTTCCTCGTGGGCTGTCCTCCGCCTAACATCCACTGGTATGCCCAACCTTCTGGCTTCTTTTGGTGTTAACCCAACTTTTTTGAGTTCCTCTCGACCGAATCCTCTTCCAAAACGCTGTCTTCCACCAGTTTTAATTACTTTGGGCTCAACAACTCTCATGGCGCTATTCTTTCCTGATGGCTTTCTTGCTTGGTCTAAACTTTTCAGCACCTTTTCCCTTTCTTCTTAAGCTCCTAACCTTTTTGCCTGCGCTCGTTAACCCTCTGAAAACCCTTCCTCTATGCTGTTTTTGGCAAATCCAGTTTATGTCTCTATCGGCTTTTATGGCTGGGTGGCTGGGGTCGACCATTAAGACTTCAAACCACTTTGAGCGCCCGTCTTCGCCTATCCAGTAAGAGTTTAGAACTTCAAGGTTTGGAAACTTTCTAGCAGCCCTTTCTTCGGCAATTAACCTTAAACTCTTGGCTGGCTTAAACTTCTTAACGCCCATGCGTTTCGGTCTTCTTCCAGCCTTAGGCCTCTGCTTCCGTAATCCGCCCCGTCTAACACGCACCCTTACAACAACGAAGCCTTGCTTTGCTTTGTAACCTAACTTTCTGGCTCTGTCTAGCCTTGTTGGTTTTTCGATTCGGCATATAGTTGGCTGCCTACGCCACTCTATCAATCTTTGACGCATCAGCTCGTCGACAAAGGACTTTTCCGGTTTTGACCATGCTTCAGCAATGTATTTGTATGCCAACATTTTTCACCTCACACTTGTTTACGGTTCAGCCCTGCGGCTACATCCCAGCGGAAACCCTTTTCCGCCTATGGTTCTGATTCATAGCATCAAGCGGCAAAATAAACTTTTCCCAATCACGTTTGTGGCTGTTTGCTTTGAAGCTCTGCTTTCCTTATTAAAAAATAGCCGCTTTGGTCTTTCCAAAATTTTTCCGCTTCAACAATCTTTATTCTCTTCTTAAAGAAGGGTGCATCAACCACAAAAGTTTCGTATTCCCCTCCTTCGCCAGCGAGGGAAACACCATACTGCTTGTTAAGCCTAAGCAGATCTTCAACCGTTGCCTCGTCTATTTTCCTTCCAAGCCATTCTCTGCTGAAGCCGTAGGCGTAAACTCCGGTTATTATAGCCTCAAATTTGAGGCTTAAAATCTCCTTTAGAATTTTTAGTTGGTCCTCTTGCCAAAGGGGCATTATGCATTCTAATTTCAGTTGTTTGCATATGTTTTCTATTCTTGTTTTTTGGTAGCTGGAGGCTATTGCCCCTGAAACTAAACCTTCAACATCAAGCTTTCCCAAAAGCGTTCTGAGGTCTTCAAGCTCGCTCTCTTTAATTCCAGAAGTTTCAGCTTTAGCAAGCGGTATCCCAGCAGCTTCGGCGAACAAATCAATTAGGTGCATGTTTGGGTAGTGGAACATCCAACTGTCCTCCCTCTGCGGTATCATGCCTACAACATATTTCACTTCATAGCCCTCTTTGAGGACTCGGTAAAGCGCCAGAGTTGAATCCTTTCCTCCAGTGGCTAAAACTGCAACACGCACGACATCTTCAACCCAAGATTACTTTTCACTTCACAAGCTTCAACCTAGCCTCTTTAAATAACGCCTCTGTTTTAGCTCGCCACGCTTCAAAGTTTTCTGGATCCTCCGGATAGCTTTCGTAGTGAGCCTTAACCCGCCGCATTAAATTGACTGTAAGCCTAAGCCTGTTAAGGAACCTAAGCCTCTTTAACCCCCTAAAAACGCGTTTGGCGGTCTCTGTTATGTTTAATTGGAAATCTTGGCCTAAACCAGCTTTTAGAACATCCTCTTCAGTCAACAGCTTATACTTCATTCCGTAATTCAAGTCTTCGTCTCTACAGGTTAAAAGCAGCATACGAAAAACGTCAAGTCCAGCCTGTTTTGTTCCATAAGCCTTCATGTACCTAAGGTTGTAGGGCCACAGGGCCTTTTGGTTTGCCTCTCCCTTTTCCAAAGCCTCAACAATTGTCTTGCCAACAATGTGGCCGCTAAGCATGGATGGCCCTATCCCGCCTCCGTGGATGGGGTTCACTAGACATGCGGCGTCGCCTATTACTGCGATTCCGTTTCCAACCATGTTGTCAAGCGGCCTGCGTGTGGGGTCGTACCATGCGCCTCCGTTCAATAAGAGGGAACCTTCAAACATGGGTTTTGTTAAGACGTGTTTGTAGAACTGTTCTTTTGGGTTTGGAAAGTTTTTTCGCATACAAACTCCTAAGCCAGCATTAACTTTTGCCCCGCTTTTTGGGAAAATCCATGTGTAGCCGCCTGGAGTTACCGTTTGGTTTAGGTATATCTCGCAGTATCTTGTTTCGCTGGTTTGCTGTTTTAGTTCTCTTATTTCGCGATAGCACGCCTCCACATCCTCATTTGCAACCTCATTTTCTATCTTCATGTTTTTTGGAAGTTTTCTCCTAACTACTGCTAGGAAACCGCTAGCGTCAACAACAACTCTGCTCTTCAACTGAATATTCTTGCCAGTTTGGAGGTTTCTGGCTAAAATTCCAGTTACAAAATTTTTTTCCACTATTGGTTCTAGGCATAATGTTGAGTCAAAAAGCACCGCGCCCTCATCTAAAGCCTTCTTGAGCAGCCATTGCCCGAAAAGTCTTCTATTCAGCAAGTAGCCCACGAAATCCTCGTGTTTAACTGTGAAAATCGTCTCCAAATCAGGCGAGTAAATTTTGATGCCTTCAATTCTCTTTTCCAGTTCTCCGCCCTGGGGTTTTTCTAGATTTAGCTCCTTCAGGTGATGTTCGCCCAAGGCGTCTCCGCAGACTTTTTCTCCGATTTCCTCCCTCTTTTTCCGCTCGACTAGGCATACTTTTAAACATGCTTCAGCCGTTGTTTTCGCCGCTAGGCAACCGGCTGTTCCCGCGCCAACCACGATTACGTCGAACTTCTCCATCATTTTCCCCTAAACGCCTAGCTTTTCCCTAACTGTTTGCTGACAACTTTTACTTGACTTTTTCTGTTTTCAATGGCTATTTCCGTGGTTTCCTTCGTTGTTTCGAAAACCATACATGTGAGGGTTTTCTCTATTCCCCTGACAAGCCTAAGCTTGTCAACAACAAACTTTCCTATTTTGTCAACATTTTCAGCTTTAACCTTTATCAGCAAATCCCAGTCTCCGGTTATTATGTGAACCTCTTGAACCTCAGGAAACTTTGCTATTTCTTCAGCAATGCCCCTCTGCGAAAATTGCCTCTCATCATCCTTTGCTCCGTATGTAACAGAAGCAAGAATGAAGGCTGTTGTCCCACAATTTAGCTTCTGTGGGTCCAATATTGCTCTGTACGCTTTTATGACTCCTAACTCCTCCATACGCTTTATTTTTGCGAAAACGGTTGTTATCGGTGAATTAATTTTTCTGGCAATTTGCTTTGCGGTAAGCTTGCAGTCTCTCTGTATGATGTTTAGAATCGCCAAATCTTTATCGTCAAGCTTCAAGTCCATAATTGTAATTGTTACATCTTACCTATAAAGGCTTTAATTTTTTGGAAAAATCTCGTAATTTTTATGAAAAATTTATTGCAGACGAAGAAAGCTAGATAGAAGAAGGTTTAAGAAAATTCGGAAGTGGATGTGTAATCCATATTGGCGATTCATAATTGTTAATTATATTTTGATGCCATGGAAGAACAACAAGGATGTGCCTATATGATGAAGAAAGCTGCTGTTAAGAAAGGCGTTTCATACACAATTGACCTCACAAAAATTGAGGGAGACGGAGCCTTTCCGTGTCCAAAATGTGGAGCAATAATATCTCCAGACGACGAGTCTGAAGAAGTCTATCAGATAATTGAGACAAAAGTGAAGAATGACGAGTTGGCAGAGTTGGTTTTGCTTTGCAGCAAGTGCGGAAGCACAATAAGACTTACAGGTTTTCTTCAATCTGTAGAACATTAATTTACTGAAGCCCAGTTTTAGTGCTTTTCTTCCTCAAACCTTCTGCCTATGCCAAGGAATGTTAACCACAAGATAACTCCATAGAATACACCGTTAAAAACCGCAGACACATACCTAGCATACTCACTAATTGATTCGCCGATTAATTGGCAGAGAACATTTCCTGGAAACATCGGATAGGGAATTAGAAGCGAAGCTACCATAAACATTGAAAAGAAAGCCAACAGGATGGGCAAACCCTTCACTTTCAACCACTCTGCGCAGAGTCTGTTACCGTATCTAAGATTGTTCAAATCGTAACATTTAATAAACATTATTGTTTACTTGTTTAACGCAAATACAAAGCAACATAAAAGTTTAGTGAAACAAACTAAAGAGGTCTGGCTTTAAAAACTGGTAAATAGGCATAAAACAAAAACTGCCACCAAAGCTATTGATGAAAGCTTTCTGCCCATAGACAAGTTTGAAACATCATCTAATGGCCCCGGATGCCTATACATAGATAGAAAAAGCACAAGGAACGCCATGGGCCAGAATCCTTCATAAAACAGAAAAAGTATTGACAATGCAGACAATACAAACCTTGGTTTTTCACTGACCATTGAACGGGCTACGTGACCACCGTCAAGCATGGCGGCAGGCAAAAGATTAAGCAACGTTACCACCAATCCTACCCAACCAGCAAAAGTCACTGGATGAAGGTATAAAACTTGGTTACCAACCGTTCTTGGAATCAGGTTGAGGCTTGAGAGAAACTGTGCAAGCAAAATCCAGAGTATGGGTGTTTGTATAATTGTAGTATCAGCCTTCGGACTTGAGGGGATAAGCATTGTTAAGCCTACCGCGCTGACAATTGTTGCAACAATGAAACCCATTATAGGACCTGAAGCCCCGATATCAAAAAGCGCGTCTTTGTTTGGTGGTAAAGACTTCTGCATTATCACGGCTCCAAAAGTGCCAAAGGGAGGCGGACCTGGAATAAAGTATGGTGGTGTCGCCTCTACACTCCTCTTGTTTGCGCTTATTTTATGACCCATCTCATGCATTCCTAGAACAGCCATCATAGCTACCGTGAAAGTAGCGCCGCCAATAAGAGGAGGATCTATTAGGTCTAGGGAAAGTAAATAGCCTGTGACAAAAGTTGTTCCGATTGTGGCGAAGAATAAAATCCAATTCACTGTAATATTACTCTTTTTCACAGGAGGCTTAGGCACAATTTTCAACACTATCCTATTGTCTACCCTCCGCAGAAATGCTATAAGGTTCATTGCCTCCAAGTTCTTTAACAATCTTAAGAACGCTTGTTTTGTTTCTTGGGGTTGTTTCAGATAGTATGTTGGAACATTGTGCTCAAGCAAAGCTTCTTCTATTTGAAACTCAGCAGAAACTATTTGGGTTAATTTTTCAAATTCGCCTTGTTGCGTGGATGGGGCTTCTACTGTTTCGTTTGGTGTTCCGCTCATTTTTTGTCCTTCTGTTTTGTTGTATTAGGATTAGCTGGAGGTAAAAAAGTCTATTGGAGAACCGTTTTGTTCGGAATCTGAACTATTAACAACTTTTTAATAACCGTTTAAATACAGACTCTCCGAAAAAACGAAAAAAACACAAACATGGCAAATCCGGATGGAGAATCGCTGAGCGGCAAACATGGCTTAGACCTTAAAAAGGATGGGCCTTATTGAAAGTTGCAATCGTTTACAGCCACTTAAAAGAGTTGGGCGGAGCAGAAAGAGTAATTCTTAAACAAGTTGAACTATTCAACAGAAGAGGATACGACGCCAGATGCTTTTTTGCCTACTTGAGTAAAGAACTACACAGAGAATCAGCTAACCCCCACTGCTACACAAGAAGCTTCTTCAACTCATTGATTCCAAACAACCCGGCAATAAGGATAACTGCCTCAATACCGTTAGCCCCCCTGGCTTTATCAGCACTCAGGGATGAAGGCGTTTTAATATGCCACGGTTATGGCCCAGGTCCATGGTTAGGCTACCTAAACAAAATGGTGAGGGGGACAGCCTATGTTAGCTATATCCACTCGCCGCCAAGGTTTCTATACCTAAACCATGAGGAAAAAACCTTATGGAGGTTCAATGATGTCCGCGAAACAATCTTTAAACTAAGCAAGATTGCAGGTCCACTTCTGAAAGAACTTGACTACATCAGTGTAGTAAATTCAAACGCGGTTCTAGCAAATAGTCATTTTACGGCAAGACGGATCAAAGCCATCTACGGAACATCTGCAAAAGTCTGTTATCCACCTGTTGACACAGAAACTTTTAGAATTCTAGCCCATGAAACAGTCAAGAAAGCTCGAGAAGGCTTCGGTTGGCCCCTAATTTTTTCAAGCGGAAGAATAGTGGCGGTTAAACGTTGGGAGTGGCTCCTGGAAATAGTAAGCTACATAGCCAAAGACTTTCCTTCAGTAACTCTAGCAATAACCGGAGAAATTTCAAAGGATAACATCCAATATGTGAAAAGGCTAACTAAACTCTCAAAAAAACTGAAAATAGCGAAAAACGTGAAATTTTTGGGTTTCAAATCTCAAGAAGAACTTGTAAAGCTCTACAACGCTGCGGATGCTTATGTCTACTCGGTTCCTAAAGAGGATTTTGGATTAGGCCCTGTTGAAGCCATGGCTTGTGGAACGCCTTCTGTCGTCTGGAACGATGGATGCGGACCATGTGAAACAGTGTTTGAAGGCTTTACAGGCTTCAGAGCCAAACCCTACGACAAAAGGGAATTTGCTGAGAAAACAATGAAAGCTGTCGAAATGGACAAGACAGAAATTTCTTGGAAACTCCGGAAGTTTGTTGAAGAAAACTTCTCCTGCAAAAGGCACTTTGAAATTCTAGAAGAAACACTTCGGAAAATGGCTTAGTCTTGCTTCTGCACAATTGAATTGGATGTAACCGTTTGAAAGGGTGAAAGAAAACTGAAATCTGCCTTGAAAGTTTTTGTTGTTTTCTTTCATCCTAAAGCCTCGGTTACCGCTTTGGGAGGCGCGGAAAAAAGGCTTATCGAAACCCTAAAAAGTTTTTGCAGGGAGGAAAATGTGGAGATAACAGTAGTTGAGGCCGCTCCAAGCCTACTGGAAAAACAGCAAGAAATCGTCTGCAAAAAGGTTACCGTATTTTTAAATTTTCCAGAAAGTGGATGGCTTGGCACTTATATGGAGTGGGCTTTCTGGATGGTTAAAGCCTTTCTTAAAGGTTTTCCATTTCTTTGTCAAGTTAGGCCCAACGTGATTTTGACGCCAAATAATACTTTGCCAAACCTTGTTTACGGTTTTTCTTTAGGTTTGATGGCGCGTATTCCGGTTTGTGTTGTTGTTCATCACTTTGATTCTCCAACTCCCGCAAACACCCCCAAAAAATGTTCCCTTTACAAGAGTTACCGAAAAATAGGATATAGCAGACTTGTTTCGTTGATTAAGAGTGTAGCATCTTATGTAAGCATTTCCATTTTGAAGAGGGCAGACGCAATAATAGCAGTTTCAAATTTTACTGCGCAAATTTTGAAAACCAGCGGAATTTCCAAAGTAAAAATTTTGGTTAGTGGAAACGCAGTAAACTTCAACTTGATAAGTGAGGTTAAGCCATTTTTTAAAGGGAAAGTCTTTGACGGAGTTTTTGTTGGTAGAATTGCCAAGGAGAAGGGCGTTTTCGACCTGCTAAAAATATGGAGAAACGTTGTTAAAGCTAGAAAAAATGCGAAGCTTCTAATAGTCGGCAACGGAATAGAGCTTCCCGCCGTCAAAAAGGAGATTTCTGCTCTCGGCTTAGAAAATAATGTTTTAGTGCGCGGTGGTTGCGGTGATACTGAACTGTTTGGTTTGCTAAAATCAAGCAAACTCCTAATATTCCCAAGTCTTTTTGAGGGTTGGGGTTTGGCTGTTGCAGAAGCTTTGGCCTGTGGCCTGCCAGTGGTAGCTTACGACATTCCAGCTTTAAGAGAAATTTTCGGAAATTGTAAGAGCGTTTTTCTTGTTCCGGCAAAGAATGTTGATGGTATGGCTGCAGCGGTCTTAGACCTCCTAAACTTGAGTGAAGAGGAACTTTTAAGGCTTAGCGGTTATTCTGAGGCTTTTTCAAGGCGGTTCAGTTGGGAGGATGTTGCGAGGAAAGACATGGAGTTGCTGAAAACCTTTAAGAAATAGCTAAAATTTTACGGGTTGAATAAAAAGGGGAGAAAAATTGGTGGGTTCTGAAAGTTTACGGGTCGTGCTGGTCTTTTTCACTTATTGTTCCTAGACGTTCTACAACACTTATTGTTGGATGAATTGGGTCTGCACTTGGATAGGTTATCTTCAGCACTATTGCTGTAACTCCGCGGTTTACACTTTGCAGATACTGGATTCCTGGTGTTCCGCCTAATCCATCCCAGAACCACTTGCTTGCATAGTATGTGTCATCTCCGTTGAAGCCCCATATCACAAGTCCTATTGTTCCGTTCAAGTCCTTGTAGACAGCTATCACTGCGTACCCTCCTCCTGTGGCGTTTCTAGCCCAGCATGAAAGCGCCAAGATTTTGTCAGACTGCCCAGTGTTGTTGACTACGTAGGTGCTGGATGCGAAGAATGCGTCGGTAAACTCGTTGAAGTATTCTGTTCCAAGCTGAGCGATTGGTCCACCTTCAAAGATCATGTTGCTTGTTGAAATCGGATATCCTGGATAGACGTACTGTGTCCCGCTTGACATGTAAATACGTCTACACCAGTCGTCTTGTAGGCTTGATCTGCCGAGGGAATCTCTGTAGTCGGCTCTTGAGCCGCTTGTTGCTCCTCCCATAACAAAGGGGCTGTGGGGTCCGAAGGAAGTGTCATTTACATCCATTCCCGCAGCGCAGACTTTGATTTCTTTTATTGAGTCGAAGGCTTCAGTTACATAGGCTGCTCCTAGAGAGTCGATTGTGGCTGCATCCTTGCCCACAATTATCCATTCGTAGCTTCCACCAATATCAGTTGTCAAGTTAGCATAAACCACTGTATAGTTGGCTATTGCCGCACTGTTACCGCCTTCTTCGTAGTAAGTTTGATGGTTCACGCGTATTAGTATGTCTCCAGTGATATGTAGGTGTTCAGGATACCTGAATCGGCTTGTTTGCACAGTGTCGCTTGGAGTCGCTTTAAACATTACACTCATGTTGCCGTAAAATGCGATTTGCGAACCGTTTAATCCGTAGTAAGTGGAGTTGTGTACTTGGACGTATCCTGATTCTGGCCTGATTTTTATGTCTAACGTTAAGCGTATGTCGTCGGTTGCGGAGATATTCGCGGTTCTTATATCAGCGGTCATGGCGTCGTAGAGTATTGTTATGTTGTAGGTTGTTCCAAATGGATCCGTCCACGTGGTGCTATTAATAACAGGGTTTGGAACGAAAGTTACACTTCCTCCAATGGACGTGCTAACATTTCCAAAAGTGCCAATGTCGGTTTTGTTTTTCTGCCAAGTTGCATTCGTTGAGTAGAGCACCTTTATTATCGTCCCAGCAGCTGGAACATTATCGCCTGTTATTGTTATGTTGCCTGTTCCGTCGCTTTCATCAACATAGAATGTGTAGTTGTATCCTCCGAAAATGCTGCTTGCCCTATAAGGAGTTTTTAGTGCTCCGTTCCATTCAACCTTCTCGGCAAATTGGCAATAATCTGTCCAATCGGTTGGTTTTATCACTGGTTTATGGGTTAGGTTGAAGCTCACTCTTTGCGCTGTATACTCTGCGCTTGTTACGTTGTGGAAGTCAACCCATCTTCTCGTATCTTTGTGAACTGCGCTGTAAAGGTCATATGGGTTAAAGACTTGATCTAGATAATAGTCTACTTCAGAATCAATTGTATTGCTTCCTCCACTGATATTCGCGTCGCTTCCGTCATGGAGATCAGTTATTCCGTAAACTGTTACAGCCCTGAACATCTCCCTTGCCTCGTTCATTTTGAAGGCCCACTCGCCGATGACAAAGGGTGAATTGGGCTCGGAACTCAAGTCTGTGCGTGCCATGCTGTTGTATTTGTAGACTATTTTGATTATGTCGGATGAGCTTGGCACATAGCCCGTTGGAAACCTTATTGTGTTATTGTCGTCGAAGTAGTAAACGCATTCTGAAAGTGTAGAAGAGTTTACAACCTTATACCTATCATTAACGAAAACCATTGGTTGCTCCAACCAGAATATTCCGGTACCATTCTTTTGAGGATAGACAGCGGGTTCTTCTGCAAGTGTGTAGGCGCCATTAGTGAGACTGCTTCCGTTAATGACTTCAGTTTTAGTTGAAATTGACGAAAGTATAGTGATTCTGTTTGCCTCTATCTGTGTTGCCCCAACATAGCTAACAATGGGTCTCGGCCAGAAAGCAGCCCAAGCCACATAATTTAATCCGTCATCTATTATTTGGCATACATCGTACGTCCCATTGTAGCCAGTGGGCACGCCTGTACCATTATACCAAGCCTGATAATGTCCGTCGTAAAGTGTTGATTGGCCTGTGTAGAAGTGGGCGTAGGATTTTGGTGGTGTGCCATCTCCAAGATCCCATTCGCCACGGTTACTAAATTCAATTTGCATGTCCCCAATGTTCTTTCCAACATCTGTCCGCTTTATATCTTTATAGACTACAACATACTTTACAACTTTGTCGAATACTATGGTGAAGGTTATGTTAACCAAAGGCGTTGAATGAGTGGATTCCGCATAGATTGCAGTATTCAATAAAGCCACAAATCTCCTCGGACCATTGTATAAGACTTTTATTGGATCGGTTATTGCTCCGCCGCTGGTTTTCCTTCCACCTCTATTTGTGAGCCCCGTGGAGCCGTCTGTGCAGTTTTCTTTCCAGTCTCCAGCAATCCCGCTTGCATCATAGTAGTCTGAGTATGTGGCTCTTGCCCAAACATTGCGGTATTCTCCGCCTTGAACGTAGGTTATGTTTATTATCCAACCTTCAACCCACTGAGCTTCAGTGACTTTGGATTCTCCAGGTGCAAAGGCGTCAGTTTCGCCACCGTAGTTGAGGCCAACTTTGGTTTCATAGTCAACCATTTCACCGTATTTGGAAAAGCCTATGGTCAAGTTTTTCTTTTCGAAGGGAAACAGCACGTAGTAGTCTGTAGATAAAACTCCTGACACCGTCATGTAGTCTGAGTCATAACTGGCTTTAGAAGCGCTTGCATTGAATGATTGTAGGTAGATTATGGCGAAAGTTGAACAGAAGATTATCGCTGATAGAGTTGCTGCTTTAAGCTTGTTTTTCTTTTCCATTTTTCATTCCTCTTTTTGGGTCATGTATGAAAGCGTGCATCATTTATTAAAAATTTTTTAGTGGTTCTGATTCAGAATTAGAATAAAAGTCAAAAAACTACTCAAATAAAAATTTAAGACTAACCAAAACATTTCAAATCATTCAGAACCCTAAACTTGAAAATCAAAGCCAAATAACCAAAAATTGTTGAAAGCAAACGCATTTTACTAACACCTCCCTTCCTCCCATAATCCAAAAGAATCGGAACCTCCTTAACAACCCCACCAAAACGAACAGCCTTCAACAAAAGCTCGAGAGAAGCAACAAAGCCCCTTGACTCAATAATGTCACCCTTAAATGTGCTATACAAAAACTTGAGTAGACAAGCCCTAAAACACCGAAAACCACTCGTAGCATCCTTCACAGAAAGACGAAACAAACCTTTCACCAAGAAATTAATTCCCTTGCTCAAAATTACCCGGTGAAGAGGAACATTTAACTGCTTTCCGCCATCAATGTAACGAGAACCAACAACAACGTCAGCATCCCCCGAAGAAGCAACCATATCAAGAATATGTTTGGGATTATGAGTGTTATCGGAATCCATGGTAACAATAAAATCGTCATCAGAAGCCGCGTTGGCGGCTGAAATCAAGCCCGTTCTTAATGCAGCACCCAAACCCAGATTCGTTCTGTGAACGAGAACCTTTAGCGGATATTCTGTTGAGAGATCTTTGAGAACCTCACCTGTTCTGTCATGGCTTCCATCGTTGACCGCTATTACCTCGTATGGAATATGCGGCTTCAGAACCTCGTCTATTGCATGGATGAGTTGTTTAATGTTTTTCTCTTCGTTAAAGCATGGCAAGACAATATAGCATTTCATTAGGATACACTCGCTTTCGAATTTCGGCAATAAAGAAAAGAGCTTTAAGGAAACTTCAGCTTCTGATTTCGAACTAAACCTCTACTGCTTATACTTTTTAAACAACAAAATTTTACCAGTAGAAAAAAGCCCTAAAGGCGTCTCAGAAAATTTGTAGTCAACTGGTTTTGCAAATGTTGCAGCAACTTTGGAAAATAAAGAAAGAAGATGCGGTGACACGGAAAAGGGTTTGTCGGAAAGATAATAGTAAACCTTTTTGCTGAAGGATGATGCATACGTTCTTAAACCTATGAAAGTTACTGGAAAGGACAGGTCTGTTGCCCTCCAATAAGCGAGGCGAGCGCCAAATTTTTCAAATTCCCGCACGTATTCCTTCATAGACCTAAAACACACATGCGCCGTACACCTTTTTAATATGAACGTTGGCGCAGCCTCATAAATTAGAACAAAACCGGAAGGTTTCACAACTCTAACCATTTCACTTATGGCTTTCTTCCATTTCGCATCATCAAAAACATGTTGGAGAACTGTAACGCAGTTAACTAGGTCGTAAAAATTGTTTGGCAAGTCAAGTTTGGATGCATCCATAACAATAAGTCTAACTTTATCTCCGAAACTTTTTCCAACTCTATTTTTTGCTGCTCTAATCATCCATGAGCTTGCATCAATTCCAGTCACAGCAAACCCTTTTTCAGCAAAAATTTTCACCCACTTTCCAATTCCACATCCAACATCCAAAATTTGAGCATTCTTTCCCAGCTTTACATGACTCTCAACAGTGCTAAGGATGAAATCACGCGCTTTGTTTTCAACATAATGCGCAAGCCAGTTCCTTGCAACCCTCCGCCACTTAATAACCGGCACACGCTCTTTCTCAGCCTCAAGCGCTACAGCATCCCAATAACTTACACCCTGCTCTTTAGATACCAAGAGTCTTCCTCCAAATGGCAAATTTTCTTTTTATGCGAGTAGCCAATTTCTTCGGCATCACCACTACAACAACGCTTATAGCAAGGGAGAACATGGAAATTTTCAAGCCTAAGTCCGCGCAGGATTGCCCAGCAAAATAAACGCTAACGTCAAACTCTCCGGTCCTATTTAAATAAAAACAGTTAATCATGGAATAGGCTATAATTGATGGAAGCTCTTGTCCATCTTCAATTCGCGCTTTCCAGAGGGGGCTGTAAGCCTCTGAGAAAAGCAGGAAAAAGGGTTTTTCCGTTTTTATGTGAAGCTTATAAAATGTAGGATTCACTTTTTCATAGGTGATTGTCGGCGGAATGCTTTCGGAATCGAAAAGATTGCATAGGACACTGCCTTCCTCGTTTTCCTTTAAAGTGTAAAAGATTATTTGATCAAACACTATTTTGCCGAAAGCACTTGCAGAAAATTCGTACTCCTTTTGCTCTAGCTCCACTGGTCCAACTTCATACCATTGAAATTTTTCTTCTGTGCTGCAGCAGTTAAACTGGAAGAAGTGATTGCCTATCTCTAGGTTTAAAACTCCATAATCAGGACCTGAGGCAAGACGTAAAGCAATCATGTACCGGCCTTGTCGAGGTATGAAATGATTCGCTTTCGCCGAGGAGAGTTTGCAAGGTTCAAACTCGAAGATGCTTACCAAATGATGGGATGTGCCATACGCAGTTACATTAATTAATAATTTGGTGGTTTTAACTGGCTCCTTAAACATGTGCACAGGCGAAAGCGAAGTATTGTTTGCGACATCTACTTGGATAATCCATTGAGTCCCATCCCAAGTTTGAATTGAATAGCTGCTTGCATAAGCAGTTTCAAAAAATATCTTTACTCCCGCCACCTCTTGGGCGGTGGGATATTCAATTTGGAGCCACTGGGGCACGTCTTGAGTTGGATCTGAAGCCCATCTTGTTCCAGTTGAGCCATCAATAGCCTTTGGAGGTGCATACCCGTCTTGGACGGAGCTTGCCGAGGCATAAGCATCTTCGTTTATTGCTGTTAAAGTGTTTTCTGCTTTCAGCAAATCGTCTTCGTATTGTTGGGTGTGGATTGTCCATCCTTCGGGGAGGTCGTCGTAAGCGAAAAGGTTGGCTGCTCCATTGATGTCGATAATTCTGCCTTGAAAGTTGTTTATGGAATCCAAAAGTTCGTTGTAGGTTGACTGGAGCAAGTCTGATGGAACTATGGCAATTGCGTCAACATCATTGAAGCCGTTTCCGTCGTTACTCAACTTTAGAACGTGCGCTCCCTGATTAAGGTCTAAAGTGTTTAACTTAACCCATAAAAAACCACACCAATAGTCAGCTTCAGGCTTAATTTCGCCAATAAAATGGGAATCGATAAAAACAGATAGTTTTCCTCTACCAGAAAGAAAGCCTATTCTCAGCCATACATCATAAACTCCGTTCTGAGAAATTTCAAAGGGAATGTTAATGCCATTGTTACCATAAGTTGTCAGCGTCTCTCTGCCCATAACAAACGCGCCAACATTCTTCCAAGAAATTGTCTGCGTCCAATACTTACTTGTGTCAAGGCTGGATACTCCGAAGTCTGCAGCATTTATTATCTCTGCCTTGTCCCGTAATTGCAACATTACAAGGTCCATGAAGCTCGTGTTAACAAATATTAACGCCTCACTGCTCTCTTGAAGCTCGTTAAATTGGTTAACATCTAGCTTGTCAATGAAGAAAAGAACCGTTTCGTTCAAATTGAAGGATCCGATATCGAAAAGAGAGGGAAACGCCTTAAATCCTCCGAGGACATTTGCGTGTTTGTAGGTTCCAAAAAAGCGGGGCATGTAATACGGGTTTTCTATCACCATTGCCTCATTCTCATCGTAAACAATGTTATTTGAGGACCCTTCTTGGCTTAGGAAAAAATCTTTTACATCCTGGTCGAGATAGGCAGGTAAAACGATGTATTTGTAATTGAAGGGTCCAGTAAATTTCAGAAAATCACGAGTTTTCTGTTGTCCAACTAGTCGAAACCTAAGGTAATCCACAAAATCACGAGTATTTTCGTCCCATCCTCCATCTTGCATCATGGGTTTGTTATGGATAAAGGAGCTTTCATAACCTATATCGTGTGCCCATCCTATTTCTGTAACCATTCCGCCGGAGGCAAAGTCGAATCCGTAAGGGTTACCCACCCATCTTGCAGGGTCGCGATTGACGCTTACAACTTTAAAATCTCCACTTTGCACGCCGACCCACTGATATGGTTCCACATAGTTTTCTGGTAGCGAGTAAACTTGCAGGCCTTCACGGAGGAAATACCACACGGAAAGAAATCCGTTTAGAAAAATTGCAATCAGTAAAATTATGCTTGTGTAATGCAAAAATTTATGGAGATAAACGAAGAAATTTCTTGCAGTCCTTATGGAAATTTCTGCTCCTCCTTTTCCTGAACGCTTAGCAATCTTTGTATAAAATTGTGCAAAGGAATTACTAATCAGGAGAAACTTCTTCTCTTTAACATATTTTGCTAATATGTCTACAAGAGTAGCTATGAAGAAAGCGTGGGATAAGCAAGCCATCATCACCCATCTGTTTGCAGCTCTGAAAACAGCGAAATGAGGAAGGTTGAACCATGCCCAAAGGTATAGTTCACCGAAGGGGGGATAGGGTCCCTTTGCAACAAATATCGTGAAAAGCGCTGATGCTAAAAAGAAGACGCTGTATTTGTCTCTTCGAATAAGAACTGTGGCATATGCTATAAGAAAGATTGTTAATGATAAGCTCTTGACTGGGAAATCTTGAAGAGAGATGCCAGTAACGACATCAACAGCTTTAAAGTATCCCCATTTTTCAACAGCTTGTAAGGTGAACGCGTCTGCCAAGTTTGTATAAACGCCGCCGTAAGTTTCTTCCACATAATATTTGTAGGTTGGAAGGTAGTATCTCGGTTTCACATCTAGAACTAGAGGAATAATCATGAATGCCGATAAAACAAAACCAATAGCCAATAATGGCAATGCCACCTTTATGAAGTTTTTAAGTTGCGTTAATCTTGTGCTGCCTTTCGCAGGCATTAAAACGTATACAACAGCGAATATGGGGAAAGATGCGCCGTAAATTACGACACATTCTGGATGAAAGGCGGAAACGAATACACCCATCGCTAATCCAGCGAGAAAAAGGTTTTTCAAACTTTTTGTTTCAAAAGCTCTGAAAATAAGCAGGAAGACAATAGGTGCAAGGGCGTAACTAAAGAGTATGTCTCCATGGGCTTCAGTGTATTGGGAAAAAAGCCAAGGATTCAAAATGTAAACAAAAGATGCTGCAAGGGATGCTGTTGAGTTTCTTGTATACCAATACGCTAAGATGTAGCTGGAAAAACCAGAAGCAATGAATGTTAGGAACAGGAAAACTTTGCCAGTGGCTATGGGGTCGCCGAGAACCCAGTAAAGAAGTGCCAAGAAAAAATCGTATCCGTGGATAACTTCAACAAAACCGAAAGATTGCGGTCTCCAAACATAAAGCCACTTTAAATCCTTACCGAGGAGATAAGTTCTTGAAACCAAGCCGAGGGCGTCTCCTCCGGCTGGCCACTTGTCTGTGAAAATGAAGTTGCGAAAAATTATGACGCCTAATGTCGTTATTATGCAGAAGTCAAATAATATTCGAATCTTCTGATTTTTTATTTTTACTGCAAAATTTCGCCAATATGTTAAGAATTCTTTCATTAATTAGCACCTGACATTTCGCAATATCTTTGAAAGAACGTAGGCGGAAGCGCCAGCAACATAAGCTAGGTATTCAACTAGTTTTAAGAGGCATAATCCCACAAACTGGATTGGTTGATTTCGAAGGAGGGAAATGTGTCTCAAGAAACGAATTGGCGAGGACGTTTTAAAAGCTAGGATAGGCTCTTTTTTAATGTATGTCGGAAGTTTTTCTCCATAATAAAAGACTTTTTTGACAAGTTTTTTCAGTGAAAGATTTTCTTCACGATGCCTTATTATGGCACTACATCGTTCCACCAAAAATCCAGCTTTGTAAATTCGCTGGGCAAGTTCAAAGTCTTCCCCAGTCACAAGAGTGTCATCATATCCGCCTACCGACTGGAAGGCGTCTTTTTTGAAGAATCGAGGAGCCTCGCCGTAAAATTCTTTTAGCCTCATCTTTTTCTCTAATTTTTTGCATTCAACTAGGAAACCTTCACCGAAAGTCTCTTCGGGAATAATTACGGCATCTGCTTTTCTGCAAATGCAAATGTTTACACATTCTGCAATGACGTTTGGGGTTAACTCCATATCTGAGTCTACGAAAAAAAGGAAGTGTCCCTTTGCTTGTTTTGCTCCAAAATTTCGAGCATAACTCCGTTCTTTGGCTAGAAAAAATATTTTATCAGCGAACTTTTCGGCAATCTGCCGCGTTTCATCTCTGCTCAAAGCGTCTACAACGATTACTTCAATACTTTTGTAGTTTTGACTTCGAATTGATTTAAGGCAGCTTTCCAAAGTCTTGCCAGAATTAAAAGTGGGAACTATAACGGACACGAGGAGATTACCCGCCGATTTTTCGCATTCAATAGAAGTTTGGGGTTTCATTTTCACTCCTCTTTGGCAAAAACCGCCCGAATGCGCTGTTTAAAATTCCGATGAAGTAGGCGATGTACTCAATTAATTTTATCATTGCAAGACCTGCGAGGTTAGCTGGCTTTTTCAAGAGATGTTTAATGTTCCAAGCAAAGCGGGTGGGGCAGTAACCGCGCAATACTAAAGTAGGCTCCTTTGAAAAAAATGGAAGCAAACTTTTTCCATAATAATGTGCCTTTAAAACTATCTTTTTCAGAGAAAGCGTTCCTTCTAAATGTTTTATTGGCGTGGTTATTCTCCCAATACGGTATCCTTGCATTTCACATCTTCGCGCCAGATCGAAGTCTTCACCGCAGATTAATTTCTCATCAAAGCCACCAACTTTGAAAAAGAGAGTTTTTCTGAAAAAACGCGGCATCAAGAATTGGTTAGGGTCGTGAGAATAAAGTTCAACCTCTAACTTTCTACATTCTGCCAAAAATCCGACAGCAACAGTTACCAATGGGACAACGGCTGCGTCGAAGTCTTTTTCCTCGCATAGTTTTACGCATTCTTCAACAACATGTGAACTGAGCTCCATGTCCGAGTCCAGAAATAGAAGATACTTCCCGCGAGCATTTTTGGCTCCGAGATTTTTAGCTGTGCTTCTTTCTTGGGTTACATAAAACAATTTAACTTCGAAGTTTTTGGCTATCTGCACAGTTTCGTCAGTGCTATGTCGGTCAACAACGATAGTTTCTATTCTTTTGTAAGTTTGCTTCCGGATGGACTGGAGGCATTGGCGGAGTGTTGTTTGCGAGTTATATGCAGGTATTATAACTGAAACAAGCGGCTTATCTTTGGCGCTTTTCACCTAGGAGCCCCTTGTAGGGCGTGTACAAGTTATTTGTTTATGAAGTTTCTTTCAAACATCGAATGATATTCGGTTTCCGAACTAGAACATGGCTATTTTCTGAAAAACCTCAACAATTTTGGAGTTTCACGTTCTTCGCCTATGGCAAAAAGCTCAAACAGTTCAAAGTTTGCTCCACAGTTCTTACATTGCACATAAGTGCGGTCGCGTTTTACTCCAAGCCAAAATCCCTCTTTAGAGTCGCATTTTGGACATTTTTTAAAACGGCTTAATGTGTTTTCAATCTCTTGTAAATTCAAGCTTTCTCCAATCTCCATAGGAAAACTGTTTTCTGAAAATTTATCAGTTTCGATTTTGTTTTTGCTTAGAAGGAAGCGAAACAGTTTATTAGCCTTTAAGATATTTTCTTTGCCGATGAAAATGATAGTGAAGATGTTCACTGTAGGCGGATTCTTCACAAACTGCTATGTTGTGGGTTGTGAACAGACCGGGGAAGCGATTTTAATTGACCCCGGCTTCGACGATAGCTTCGAGGCTGAAAAAATCTTTAAATTTATTGACGGAAGCAACCTTAAACTAAAATTTATTGTAAACACTCACGGACACCTTGACCATATCTGCGGAAACGGTAGGGCTAAAGAAAAGTATAATGTGCCTATTTTGGTTCACGAGCACGACGCGTACATGTTGGGGAGAGTTGGCAAACACATTGCGAGTTTCTTCGGTTTTAAGGGTTCCTCTCCGCCAGCAGATGTTATTTTACATGATGGAGACCTTATAGAGTTTGGGAGAATTACCTTAAAAGTTATGCACACACCTGGTCATAGCCGCGGAAGCATATCATTAATAGGCGCCAAAGAAGTGTTTACCGGAGACACATTATTCTGCGGCTCCATAGGAAGAACAGACTTCCCAGACAGCTCAGAATCCGACATGCAACTATCATTAAAAAAGTTAACGTACCTACCAGACAACTTTGTAGTTTATCCTGGACATGGACCGCAGACAACTATAGGGGAGGAGAAAAAAAGCAATCCATTCCTGTTGGGATTATGAGTTTTACAGCGCGTTTTTGAATAGGTCCTCCTCTCTTGATATGAACAATTCGGTTATGCTGCTTTTCTCGCAAAAATCCACTATGCCTTTTAAACCCTTGAAGATGGCGACTGGTCTTGCCTCTTTTGCTTGTCCCATGAGCAATTCTGCTGCCGCGGCAATTTCATCTATTACCGCGACGTTTTTAACTTTCAGCGTGTTGCCGAAAAGGTCCTTTTTCCCTCGGTAGTCTTTGCAGGGTTTGATTCCAGCCACGCCTATCGCAAAGTTTACCTGCCCCCGCCTAAACGGGCGGCTGTAGGTATCGCAGACGATTACTGCAACATTTTTGCCTGTCAACTTTTTAATCTCCACGCGGCATCTTTCAGCTGACTCGTCAGGGTTTTCAGGTAAAAGCGCAAAGTTGCCTCGGCCCTCCACGTTTGATTTGTCTATGCCAGCGTTTATACATAGTAGACCACGTTTATCCTCCACAAGCAAAACTTCGGGGGCAGCCTTAACTATCTTTTTGGTTTCCCTCAAAACAAGTTCGACAAATTTTGGGCTTTTCCCTGTTATTTTCGCGATTTCTTCAGCTTTTTCGGATGGTACAACATCTCTTAACTTTACTATTCTTTTTTCCGCTTTTGAAAGAATTTTTTGTGCAACGACTATTACGTCGCCGTCTTCAATTTCAAGACTGTTTTTCTTGGCTGCTTCCACTATCATCTCCGCTATGTTATCGCCGCATTTTACCATTGGAAAGTTTTCAAAGGCGAAAACTGTGAAAGTTTTCAAGCAAACACGCCTCTCATCGCAATCTAGGTTTTGTGCACTTTGTTAAATCTCTTGCCTATTTTCCTTTTAGAAATGAGTGTTTGAATGTATATTTTGAAATTTTATTTCTAATTCATAACCCTTTAAACTGGCGTGGATAGATGATACTGTGAGTTTGACCTAGAAGAGGATGTGCGAAAAATGAAAAGGCAACTTGAGGTTATCGTCTTGTTAACGATTGTGCTTTTAAGCATGCTCAATTTTGCTGGCGTAAAAATGTTATCGATTGTAAAAGCGACTTATGTTGAAGGCGAAATAACCCGAGACACCACTTGGACGCTTGTTGACAGCCCATTTGTGCTATCCAATGATGTAGTCGTAAATCAAGATGTCACCTTAACGTTGGAGCCTGGAGTTGAAGTTAGGTTTGGAGGAAACTTCTCGCTTGTTGTTAATGGAAGGCTTAGCGCGGAGGGAAACACCAACAGGACAATAAGGTTTACGTCCAATAGCCTCACGCCAACCGAGGGGAGTTGGGGAACAATATTGTTTAATGGTACAGCATCTTCCATTTTGAAAAATTGCATAATTGAGTATGGATTAAATGGGATAACGGTCCAAGCTGGTTCAGTATATGTTGAAAACTGTGTTATAAAATCAAATTCTGAAGATGGAATCGCCCTATATGGCGGTAACGTTGTCATCAAAAATGATAATGTCACAGGTAATTTGAGAAGCGGCATATTTGTGGCTGGTGGCAACCAAATCACTATACAAGGTTGTGAAATAAGCTCAAATGGGGACGGAATCGCCTTCTCTGGGGATTTGACGGCGGAAATAAGCATAAGCCAAAACAAAATAAGGGCTAATGAAAACAGTGGAATATCATATGAAGCAGAAATCTACGATTGCTCAAGTATTCTTAACAACACGGTATCAGCAAACTTTTATGGCTTCTACATTTCATCTAACACGAGCACATGCATCACCCGCAACTATATTTTTGACAACGCCATCGGAGTCTTTTATGAGAGTGGAGTAAATCATGAAGCCCACTTCAATGACATATATGGTAATGGTTTAGGGATGGATGCCGCATCTGACGTTACCGTTAATGCAACTTACAACTATTGGGGCGACAAAAGCGGTCCACAACATGAATATCTGAACCCCCGCGGGAAAGGCAACCCCGTTGGCGGCGATGGAATAAATCTCGACTTCATATTCTTCCTCGCATTCCCCATAGATTACAAGAACACTCGTCCAACTGCAATCCTCTGGACAGACAAAGAATTGGTTGCACCTAACCAGTCAGTCACTTTCATAGGCACAGATTCTTATGATGATGGTCGCGTTGATAAGTACTACTTTGACTTCGGAGATGGCACAAACAGCGGTTGGACAACGCTAACGCTTCTGAACCATAGCTACTCCTCTAACGGGACTTATCTTGCAAAACTAAAGGTTATGGACGACTTTGGCAATGAAAGCACAATCGCCACTAAGACAATAAATGTTCAGAACCTTCAACCATTAAACGTGCATATCGAACCCAGCAAGAATGTTGTTGGCTGTAACGAAAACGTTTCAGTCACTGTTTACGTGTCGAATGGAACAAGGGCTGTTGGAAACGCAAACGTCACTTTGTTTGCGGTGAAAGGTGGAACCTTCACGCCTAAAACTGGTTTAACGAATTCAACAGGATACTTCACGGCATCCTTCACCACGCCTTATGTAACAAAATTAACAGACATCAGAATTATTGCTAGGGCATCCAAAACTAATTATACAGGCGATTACGCGGATGGTTCAGACTATGGATATGTGGAAGTTCTTCCAGCCCTCGTCGTCCAAGTGACAGTTGAGCCGGAAACCGTTAAATCCGAAGAGACAGCAACTATAACTGTTCAAGTGAAAGATGGCTTTGACGATCCGGTTGCAAATGTTTCACTTGTTCTTTCATGTGATAATGGTTTGCTCTCAAATACAACTGGCATCACAAACGCGGAAGGTAAGGCAACTTTCACCTTCACAGCGCCCTTGACGACGGATATTGCTGGACTTAACGCTACGATTATGATAACCGCAACGAAAGAGGGGTACACAAGCGAGCAGAAACAAGTAACAATTCCAATAAAACCCAAAGTGTTGGTGGTTGAGATTGACGTTACACCAAGCGACATGGTTTCTGAAGCCAAAATCAACGTGACAGTGCACGTGACATATGACTTTGTTGATATTGCTGAAGCAAACGTCACAATAATTTCTGAAAGATTCCCCACAACCGCAAAATTAACGGATCTCAACGGCTACGTGGGCTTCACGTTTACGGCTCCACAAGTTAACTCTCCCGTCAACATCACAATAACGGCAAAAGCCGCTAAGGAAGGGTTTGCTGACGGAGAAGCCTTAGCAAACATAACGGTGCGTCCTGGAACATTAAGCGTGGAGGTTATTGCCAGTACATCTGTGGTGCCATCTGGAGGCTCTGCTGTTGTAACTGTTTATGTAAGTTGTAATGGGACACCAGTGGCTGATGTTGCAGTGACATTGTCATCAAATTACGGTACAGTGCCTAACCCAACTGGAATTACCGATTCAAATGGCTACTGCACCTTCACTTTTGAAGCGCCAAGAACAACCCAGCAAATATCGCCCACCATCATAGCTAACGCAACCAAAAACGGGTACATAAGTGGAAGAGGCCAAGCGACGATAACAGTGACTCCAGAAGAGGGAGGATGGTCCCTCACAACAATTCTAATGATAGTGATTCCAATAGTGATTGTCATTGTCATAATCGTCGTCTTGATTAAGACGAAGGTTATTTCGATATCCACTGAGGAAGAAGAGGAACAGTAGCCATGAGTAATGTTTCGTGAGACGCAATATTTAATAGACTGAACATGTCATTAAAATTGCATAGGAGAAAACACGATGGTGAAACTGCGAGTCAAGGAGGCGCTTGCAAAAATAAAGAGAGTAAGAATCAAAGTCAACTTCGGAAAAAAGAAGAAAGTGGCGATTCCGCCACCTCCACCAAAACCAGTGCCCAGAGGATTCAAAGTTGTTGAAAAGTATCCGCTTTACGAACCCTTTGCACATGTCGCAATAGTGCAAAACCCAAAAACAGGCGAATATAAATACATCCTAGACGAGCTACAGTTAGACCCCCTTGAAAGAAGCGTCTACAACCGCATTTTAGAAATACTGCTCGCAGAAATCGAGTCGCCAAAAGAAGAGATTCCGGATCCGAGAAGGTTCTTTGCAGAAGAAGCTAAGAAAATCGTTGACAAATACCGCATAAGCTTAGGTTGGCTTCCGGACGTTTCATGGTATAAGATTCTTTATCACGCCGAAAGAGACCTCGTAGGCTTTGGCAGAATAGACCCCTTAATGCGTGACCCCAACATCGAGGACATTTCATGTGACGGAGTTAACAAACCAGTTTACATCTGGCACAGAAATTACGAAAGCATAGAGACAAACCTCGAATTCGAAAACGACGAAGAACTCGACAACACGGTTGTAAAACTTGTGCACATGGCAGGAAAACACGTGAGCTCAGCCTTTCCAATAGTGGACGCCTCGCTACCCGGCAAACACAGACTGGCAGTCTGTTATAGACGGGAAGTAACACCCTTCGGAACAGCCTTCACCATCAGGAAGTTCAGGGAAGACCCCTACTCAATAATAGACCTCATAAACTTAGGCACATTTTCTGAGGAAATGGCAGCATACTTCTGGTTATGCCTCGAAAACAGAGCCTCAATAATGGTTTTAGGCGGAACCGCAGCCGGCAAAACAACAGCCCTAAACGCATTGGCGTGCCTCATCAAGCCGGGAAGCAAAATAATCACTATTGAGGAGACTGCTGAACTGAATTTGCCGCATGAAAATTGGGTTTCCCTTATCGCTCGGCAAAGCTATGGCTTGGGCGGAAGCAGCGTGGGCGAAGTAACCCTATTCGACCTTGTTAAAACATCCATGAGACACCGCCCAGACATACTAATCGTAGGTGAGGTTAGAGGTCAAGAAGCATACGTGCTTTTCCAGGCTCTAGCTACGGGCCACGGAGGCATGTGCACTATGCACGCGGAAAACCTAGATTCAGCCATTAAGCGTTTGACACAGAAACCCATGGACATCGCGCCAGCTTATATTCCTCTAATGAACATTGTCTTATCCGTTCAAAGGGTCCACTTGGTAAAAGGCAGCGAAAAAAAGGCTTACAGACGTGTAATTAATGTTAATGAGATCGCAGACTACGAGGATTACAGAGGTACTTTCAAGTGGCATCCGGTAAAAGATGACTACATTTCAGCATTCGACAAGAGCATCATGTTGTCGTCAATTTCTGAAAGAATAGGTCTAAGCAAAAAGGAGATAATCGAGGAGATAAACAGACGCAAAGATGTCTTGCATTGGATGAGAGAACGCAACATAAGAAGCTACAAAGATGTAGCCGCGATAATAGCGGAATATTATGCTAGACCAAAACAGATTTATGAGAAGGTTTTGGCAGGGGAGGAGGTTAAGCTAGTTGCCGTTTCTAGAAACCCTTGAAGCTTGGTCTTTCCGCATATTCGGCAAGGTAGCACCCTCCTTCTTAAAGAATGTCATCGAGTTTAAGGACTATCTGGAAAGAGCTAGAATCAAGATTTATCCAGAAACATACGTTTCTTTAATGTTCTTCATTGCCGCATTGACAATTCCTGTGCCTATCATATCCATTCTAATTTTGTATTTTTACGGCTTCATTCCAATAATCTTCCTGATTCCGCTTCCATTCTACGTCATGATAGGCTTCTTGCTGATACCTTTGTCAAGGGCGGGTGAAAGGGCAAGCAACTTGGAGAGGGAGATGCCATTCGCAGCAACCTACATCAGCGTCATGGCTTCAGGAGGTATAGCCCCCTACACAAGCTTCAAAAGATTAGCAGAAGTCGAGTTGATGCCTGCCATGAGAAGCGAAGCAAGGGAAATCATAAAGGATGTGGAAATTTTCGGAATAGACCCTCTAACAGCCATTGAAAATGCTGCGAAGAAAAACCCTCTAGATGTTTTCAAGGATTTCCTTGCAGGCTACGCGTCAACCGTCATTATTGGAGGCGACATTGGACACTTTCTTGAAAGAAAAGCTGAGGACATCTTCAAAACCAGGGCGATGCGTGTGAAGGCTGCAGCTGAAAGACTTGGAATGCTCTTAGAGACATTCATAATAGTCATGGTTTTGATGTCGCTTTGCTTCTACATTCTCTTCAGCGTAGAATCCATTTACAGCGTTGGCATCTCCATGTATTCAGGCATAATCTTGTACACATACTTGTTTACGCCGATGCTTTCGCTCATGTTCATTTATTTGGCGCATAGCATGCAGCCTAAAACACCTGTGGTGGAAATGCGTCCATACAAGGTGTTCGGAGTTTGCAGCATAATAGGCATATTACTGCTACTGTTACTTACGAACTTCTTTGGCTTCATGGAAATTCCATTCTTCAGCTCGCTTCAGACATTTATAGACTTGCCTGTGGCAATTGCCATAGCCTTGTTTGTTGCAACTGCGCCAGCTGCAGTTGTGCACCAAAGGGTTTCAAGTAAGAAAGCCAGCATGGAGCAGGGTGTCAACAGTTTTCTGAGAGATTTAACAGAGGTTAGGAAGACTGGTCTGTCTCCGGAAAAGTGTATTGAAAGTCTTGCTAACAGGGATTACGGTGAATTCAGCAAGGAACTACGTAAAATAAGCTCTGAGATCTCTTGGGGAGTCCCGCTGAGGAAAGTGATAATGGATTTTGTTAAAAGAATGCGGAGCTGGATAACGCAGATCATTATGTTTCTGCTTGTTGAAACGATAGATGTTGGCGGCGGAACAATAGCCATGATTGAGTCTCTGGCAAGGTTCAACAATTTAACTCAGGAGGTTGAGAAAGAAAAGAAGATGGCGGTGCGTCCCTACATAATGATGCCGTATTTCGCCGCGATTCTGCTTGTGGCGACAACAACTATGATGATAGGCTTCACTTCGGGCACTTTAAGCGTAACAGAGATTGGTCAAAAAAAGGATTTAGGGCCAATGATAACAATATTTGTCACGTCAGCCATTTTCCACAGCTATTTAATAGGCATAGTAGCGGGCAAAATAAGCGAGGAGTCGGTGGCGGCTGGCTTCAAACATGCAGCAATTCTGGTGGTAATAGCTGTTTTGGCAGCGAAGCTGGTGCCCATGTTTATAAAGTTTGGGTAGAGGGGGAAAATTGAGGTTTAAGCTTCCGCTGTATAACGAGTTGAGAAGTGATGAGAGAGCTGTTAGTCCAGCAATTTCAACTGTCATACTTACAAGCGCTATCATAGTGCTTTTGCTTGTTACCATTGTCTTCGCAAACAACTTTCTGAATGCGAGAATGGCTGAAAGCGAGTTCAGCGCCATGAAACAGTTCATGCAGAATGTTGGACTTCAAATAGACGACGTCGCGTGGATTCCAGAAAATGCCCGAACAATTCGTTATGCAAGCAGATTTGGACAGGTCAGTTTTGCACCTTCGGCTTTAACATACAACGTCTATGTAAATGGAACAGTTTTCTTGGCTAACTTCACAACTGGCATAATCATGTTTAACATGCCGATAGATAAATACTCCCTTGGAAACGGCTATTATGAGTGTCTATTTCCTTCGAACAGATCTTTTCTTAAAACGGGCGCTTCAGCTCCTGTAAGCTATGTTTATGTTACTGAGAAGTTACCCATGTATGGTGGCAGTTTCATAAGGGTTGTTGTTGTTCCAACTATAAGAATGTTGAATACGATGGTGACAGCTCCTAGAAGTGGTGCAAATTACTCAAAATTTCATTTGCCAATCCTCACTAATGGAACCCTTTCATATACTTCACAGTCTTTGACGCTTACTGGAAAAAATGTTTCTGTAAAAACTCCGGAAAGTTCGGTAAACGTTGCCACAATCAAAATAAATGTTACTTTTCCGAAAAGTATCTTTGGATTTGATGAGGGCTTCTTTAACTTCGAAAGAACAGAAGTTGTTGTTAACGTGCAAGGCTCTACTGTTGAGTTTTACACGGGTGAGGTGAGGGTTTCTTTATGATATGCCTTAAGGAGGAGGATTATAAATGCCTCACATAACCATTGAATATACCATTCTGCTTCCAGTTTTGATTTTACAGATTTTCCTTTTCCCCTTGTCGGCAGGTTGGCTTATGAACATTTGGGTGGACTCGCGGAGGACGCTTGCCCTTCAGGAGGCTGCAAGCCATATAGGAAGCAGCATACAGCAAGTGTATTACGCTTTAAACCATACGAGTGTAACTGCCCAACTTGTGACACAAAAGCTGGATGTCCCACCATTCATAGAAAATTACCAGTATACTGGAAATGCAACGCTCAAATCAATATTAGACCCTGAGTTAAAGTCGAATAAGGTTTTGGAGATAACGCTTAGGCTGGAGACTGTTGGAACAACAGCGAAAGCATCGGTTATTCTTGGCTCAAACGTCATGTGGAAAGAATCGACTTTTGTAAGCAGCTCGGCAAATGCATGCATAGTAGCTGAAAAATTTGCGAACGGAACAGTATGCCTTTTTTTTGGGGGATGAGCGGAAAATGGCAGGCTCAACTATTGATCATTTGATTTCTGTGACGGTTTTTCTAGGAGCAATGCTGATTTTTATAAGCTTATTTAACCAGACGCTTCAGACGGCAATACTGTATCAGCGTCATAGCGCTCTTGCAACAAAATGCAGCGATTTACTTGACAATATGCTGTTGAACCCGGGCATCCCAGAAGACTGGGGTAAAAGCGATGTTACTCCCGTGGGCTTTGGACTACAAGACCCGGAGTTCACACAGTATAGGCTTAGCCCGTTTTCGCTTATGCGACTACGGTCTTCGGTTGGAGAACCAGTTTATTACCCAAGGACAGGATTGACTTATAGCAACATAACCATGGGACTCGGTAATTTCCTACTGGTGCCCTACAGTGAAGCAATTAACTACTCAGCTGTAGCGAAGTTACTTGGGATAAATGGAACGTATGGATTTCAATTAAGCATAACTCCAATTGTAACGGTTTCAATAGAAGAAATACAACGGAAAAATCCCCTAATTCTAAGCGTTAAAGTTACTGGAGTAAATTTCCCGCTTGCAAACGCCCATATAAGCTATTGCCTTCTTACGATCCCTATAGGTGGCGGTAGTGGTTCATACCCATTCTATACAATAGATTATGGTACCAATTTCACCGACGCACAAGGTTCAGTCCCCCTAAGTTTTCCATATGTTAAACAAGAAGTCTCCTACGTTTTCATTGTATATGCTTATCTTGGCGGGCTTATGGGCATGGGTTATTATGAACATGTAACATACATTGGGAGCTATATAATCCCATTTATTGATGATTTCGCAGAGGGAAGGATGCTGATTGCTCACAGCTATGACGTACATAACGATACTGATACTGCAGAAATCACATACAACGCAACCTTTGTTGTATTAGCTGAAGACTTTACTCTTCGAAGTATGTCAGTAGAAAATTCCACGGGAAAACTCACCTACGGCATAGGATGGCCTTATGCTTATGTCACAATTCCCAAAAATGTAAGAAGTAATCCTGGTATTCTGGTTATCACATATAGAAAAAGCGCACAAGAGACTGGCGTTGTTTTGATGCCTTGGGGGATAAGCTCCCTGGCGTTTCCAGTGGTTTTTGGCGGCGATCCTACCGGTCAAGAATGGGTTGCTACTGACATTCGCCAAGTTACTGTTAACGGCGTTGCCTATCAAGCTAAGCTTGCCTTATGGAGTTTAGGAGGTTAAGCGCTAAATGATGCGTACAATTGAGGTTATGCTTGTAATAATTATCATTTTGGGAGCTTTTATGATTGCTTCTTTCTTTGCTGTTTTGCCTTCGCCGCGAGAGGTTTCACCTTTAAACCTTAGAAGGTTAGCGTTGACAACGCTTCAATTGTTAGATTCGAATTATAGTTTAAGTGCGGCAGCTTTTGTAGATGAGGATGATTCGTCTTTTGCTGAAGTTACGAGTCAGCTTCAAATTGCACTTTCTGCTTGTTTGCCGCCGAACATAATTTATAATTTGACGGTATACCAAGTTTTGGGTGAAAACTCTTCTGAACTTTACAGTTACAAGTGGTCTATTTCGAATGCTGAAAGCCTGGGCGTCGGGTCGGATGCTGCTTCGCTTTTGGTTGCTTCTTCTAACGTAACTTTTAGAGTTACTCCAGAAAAGATTGGTGAGCGTGGATTCGGCGGAACCCTATATATATTGAATTGCAGCGATGCTCGTGGATGGTGGATTACAGGCTATACGGCGCACAGCCTCGCACAAGACCTATACAACCTACTATCACCATACTTCCAAAAAACAATAATGGTGCAAAACACAACAGACCTCGGAAAAATACTAAATGGCACAGCCCTTCAAGGCGAAACATTACAAAACGCAGTAGTCATAAACACATTCGGAGAAGCAGTACCCATACCAACAGAATACTGCAAATCCCCATATTGGGATAATAACTATGCCCGCTACTGTCACTTCTTGGGCAACATGACGCGCCTTTACAATTGGACATGGGTAAGCATAGTTGGCTACCCGTTCTACTACGTTTCAAACACAATAAGTCTCAAAGATAATCAAAATGGTTGGGGGATTTGGGGAATGAACCAAACTGGACGAGCAGGCATAAACGCTTTCCTTCAAGGAATAGACAATAGAAATTACAGTTTCAATAGTGGGGACATTGTATACACGGGGGATGTCGTTGTTAGTCTTTCATCGCAAGTTTTAGACTGTTGCAATTATTATGGTATATACCCCTATCCAATTCAGACTTCGAAAAGAGCTTTAAGCAATTCAACACTAGCTTCTTATAATCTATTTCCCAAACTGTACATATTTAACAGCATTTATACTCAAAACCAATGGTATAACCCAGGTGCATTGTACCATCACATGAAGGGCACGCGCATTGAAGGTTCGTTGTTGGCTTTGGGTGTAACGCGAACTCCCGATATTAGGTTGACTGCTATTGGTCTTCTTTCTTATTATAAGCCTAGGCTTTACTGTTCTGAGTACACGGCTGCCAATGTCACTAGGCTTGTTATTTTGCAGCTTGGACAAGCAGGAGGCGTGTAGCAGATGGACAATAAGGGTCAGTATTCCATTATTGCGGCTTTGCTTGTTGCAGTTATTTTAGTAGCCACAGTCATAGTAACCTACTCTACAATACGCAACACTCCAATACAGGTTCAGCCTCAAATATTAAGCACAATAGACGAAACAAACCTAGCCTTAAAGGAGATTCTAGGCTTTACAGTTGGCTATTATGGCTCAGCATTGCAAGTTACCGGAAACTCTTCATACGCAAAAGAACTAGCCATAAACTATACTAAAAGTGGATTAGAGAACCTAGCCAGAACGCATCCGGAACTGGGTGCTTCATTCAATTTAAGTAGTGTAGACTTGAGCGTCTGCTGGTATACAAACAGCAGTTGGAGTAGAGGAAGACTGGTTGTGAATTACAGCTTGACTGGTTTTGGATTGAGTGGAATGACCTATGAAACTTCATGCGAATTAAAAGTGAATGTAACAAAAATTTCAGGCAACCAAACACAACTGACGATAACCAAAGATGAAAATGAACCATTGATAAACCTCGGAAAACAAAACTTCAAATTTTACCGTTACAACTACGAAAACTCCACATGGACGCTAGTAAACCCAAGCACTGAACCCGCGGTAGACACAAACGGCACGTACACCATTGACATCCCACCAGGAGTAGATCCTGATTCCCACCTTATCCAAGTGGAAGATCAAAGAGGCTTAATGGTCGTGGCCTCATCATTCAGCCGCTACACATGCATGTTGAACTGGACCTATACAAATTTAACCTCTACACTTTACTCAACACTAAAAACCGCAACAGACGCAACAATCGTTGTGGAGCTTCTGCAGAATGGCACAATGCGGTGGCTTGGACAAAACCTCACAACGCAAACCAAACCCATCCCGCCGATACCAGTGAAGGCGATACATGTTAACCAAACAATAAATGGCATCGATCAAGAAGTGCCATTCCAAATAGAGGATTGGGCTTCAGACTATAAAATCCCGTTGGGCTTAACTGGCAACGCAAGCATTTTCGGAAACAGACACATGCTAGTTTTCCTTGTAAACCCAAACGTCTCAAAAGTCACCATTTGGTGGAACGGAAGCGACACAGCAACCCAAACACCACTAGCATACACAAATAGATACTTCACAGATAAGCCCTCTTCCAGAACACTAAACAATGGTAAACTTAGTATTACACTTTCAAGCACTGGCTTCACGGTGACGGCAACAGCCAGCGACGGCACGAGAAGCACGGCAGACCTTATGCGAATAAACGGTGAATCTGACAATACAGACCCTGAATGGGCATACGCCATAATCAACGGCACGGTTAGAAGCATCGTGCACGGCGAACCAGAATATTCTAACGGCGTTGACAACCCACCATGCTATAACTTTTATGCGCATGTTGTTATTACGCTTCCTGCAAACGCCACATACTACACTTATCAGCTACGCCTCATATTCCTAAACTCCACAGACAAACCAAGAAACATAACGGAAATATGCCTATTAAGAGTCAGCACACAAAGTAGCCTTTCTCCGTTAACCGAAAACGGCACATTGCCAAGCGGCTACCCAAACGTTTCCACGGCGTATGATTTGTTCTATAACACGTCGGGTGTTTGGCAACACCACTGGGCGCAGTTGAACTCTTCAGCAGGGTTTGGAATAATGTTCCCAGACGACGCAAACAAAATGCTATACTTCTTCGATAAAATAGCGGAAAGCCCAACAGGTACTCTAAGAACAGTAAGTTCCGATACTCAAAGGGCGGTCGAACTTCTTCCGGTAAGTTCGCTTAAGTCTGTAACAGGCTTTACTAGCGCGTTGGACATTTGCTGGTATGGTGCAGTCGTAACTTTTGGAGCAAACAACACGCCAGTTTATAAGGGTGGGGGCACCAACGCCACTGGTTTATGGATTCTTGTTGAGTATCCGCCAGTAATCACTGTGACAACGGAGAGTTAAGGGCTTATGCTGCTCGCTTTTAGAGTTATTTTGAATGTGTATTTCCAGTTCATAGAAGTTAAATATTAAACTGAAGATTTCATAAACAGCAAAGGTGAAAACATGCCAACCAAAAACATGTTAAAATCAAGAAAAGCAATATCGCCAATACTAGCCACACTCTTACTAATAGTTATAGCCGTCGCAGCCATAGTTGTAACCTACGCTTGGGTAATGACCTACATGAGCAGCGCAGGACAACAAGCAGGAGTACTACTCTCTAAAGACGCAGTATCATGGCCTGATAGCAACACGATAAAGATTTACATCAGAAACACTGGAACATCTGACGCAACAATAAGTGCTGTCTACATTGGTACTTCAGCTGCAAACCTCACAAGCGTCGATTTCTCACCGAAAAACGCTCCCGTCGCCGCCAATGGTGGCACTGCTACATTAACAATAAATTATAGCTGGGTGGATAACGTAAGATATTATTTCAAAGTGGTTCCCAGCACTGGAGCCGCATTAGAGTTCAACGAAGCACCATAACCGCCTTTAAAAATATAAAACTAAAAATACATGTAAACTATTTTCTCCCACCTTTAACCATCAAAAATAATTAATGCTAATTATGTAAGCTCTAATTAATCGGTGCTAAAAATGCAATTAATCCCATTGATAAATGTTACAAAGTTACTGGTGTCAGTAGGCTTTTTAGCTTACGCCTCTTGGAGTGATTTTAAAACCCGCGAAGTAAGCAACACCGTCTGGTTGTTCTTCGCACCGCCAGCTTTCACATTAACCGCAATCGAGCTGCTCCTTTACGGAAACCTGCAGCAACTGCTTCTTTACGGCTTATGCTTCGGCTTAACCGCAACCTTCGCTATAATACTATTCTATACGGGAGGATTTGGCGGAGCTGACGCAAAAGCTTTGATGTGTTTGGCGCTTGCCCTACCATTTTATCCAGAAGAACTATTTCTGCCCCTATCTGGAACGCCATCACCCATCTCTCAAATTTTTTTCCCAGTTACCATCTTTAGCAACGCTGTCTTGCTTGCAGCTGCAACCGCAATTTACATGTTATTCCGTAACATTTTTTGGCGTTGGAGAACCGGCAAAAAGCTTTTTGAAGGCTACGAAGAAGCGTCTTTTGGAAAGAAAATTCTGGTGTTACTGACTGGTTACAAGGTCTCAGTTGGCAAGTTGAGGGATAAATGGCATGTTTACCCTATGGAGGATTTAGAAGAAAACACATCTAAAAGAAAGCTTGTTGTCATACCTAAAGATGAGGGCAGAGACGCCATAGTTCAAAGGTTAGCAAAGGCTGTTGAGGAGGGAAAAATCGACGACAGAGTTTGGGCGACACCGGGACTGCCCATGCTGATTTTCATAACAGCCGGCTTAATTCTAGCTCTAGTCGTGGGCGACATCGTCTGGGTTTGTATTCGCCTCTTGCTTAAATAGAAAACCTGCAAAGCGTGAATGTTCGTCTTTAGCTTTGCTTCTGCCTTTTTGAGTACAAAATTGCAGCTACCAGCAAAAGCGCCGAGGCAGTCACAGTTAATGGGACAGCGTAACCTTGGTATGGATAATATACGCTTGCAGTTCCTTCAGTGAGAGCCTCATAAGAATAGCAAAAGGCGCTCAAGATATAAAGCGCTATTGACAACATAAGCAAGGATATTTCAGTTTTAAATTTCACCGATGTTTCTCTCCAAGTTTTTGTCAACGAAGTTAACCCTATACGTGAGAACCCACTAAAATACTTTATGAAAAATGTTATTTGCATACGATAATACTATGTTTGGGTGAAACGAATTTTGTTTACCAAGCTCTTTAAGGAGCTAAAATCGGTTCTAGAAAGCGAGATTCGAGAATTTAATGTTGTTATGATGCCCGACTTCTTCATCGACCGTTTAATAAGCCTCAACAACGATACGAAGACTTTCATCAGACAAATCGATGATGTAGTGAGGAGAAAGGGCGGAAGCATCGATGGAATAACGCAGACGGAGCTTAGAGGCGGAAACGCTGTAAACACGGCCGCAGCTCTGGCTGCCCTAGGTGCTAAAGTCACACCAATAATATGCACAAACAATCTTGGACGGCGCCTAGTCAAATTTTATCTTAAAAAGTGGAAGGTAGACCTTTCCCATGTCAAAACCTTCAGTAAACCATCATTAACAACCGCCCTAGAGTTTAAAACTGAAAGCGGCAAAGCAAACGTCATGCTTAGAGATGTTGGCAGCCTCGCAGATTTTGGACCACAATGCCTAAATGAAAAGGATTTTGAGGCCATTGAAAATGCAGATTATGTATGTGTTTTTAACTGGGCTGGAACCAGACGTTTCGGCACGCAGTTAGCTAAGACGGTGTTTAGACATGCAAAAAAGCGTGGAAAAGGCAAAACCTATTACGATACTGCGGACCCGACTCCTAACAGAGAGAAGATTCCGGAACTTTTAAGGGATGTACTGCAAAGTCGGTACGTTGACGTGCTGAGCGTGAACGAGAACGAGGCTTTTTGTTATGCATCACAATTAAACGACAAAATTAAGGAACTAAAGGGAAAAATGCACTTTGATGAGTTAGCCAGGGAGTCAGCACGCGTTCTCACAAACAATTTATCCGCAAGAGTTGACTTACATGCAACAGACTTCTCCGCAACATACACAAAAAAGAGCGAGACCATCGTTCCAGCCTTTCAGGTCCCAGTTTTAAGGGTAACGGGAGCTGGAGACTCTTGGAACGCTGGGAACATTCTCGGAGACGCTTGTGGACTTTCAGACGGTTGCAGGTTAATGTTGGCGAATGGTGTTGCAGCCTATTACATATCAAATTCAGATGGATTGCATCCAACGCGGAAAAAGCTCATGAAATTTCTTGAAAAAATGAAGCGGAGAGCTATTTAACAGCAAACTTCCAACAGTTGATTATAGGTTTTGCTAAATTATTTTAGGCGCCTTCACATATTTAACAAGAGTGTAAATTGCAGAGGCTTAAAATTGTCAAAGCTCTTTGGCAGCTCTGGAGTACGCGGCATAGTTAACGTTGATTTAACACCATCATTGGCGGTTAAAATAGGCTTGGCTGTCGCCACATTTTCTAAAGCCAGAAAAGTGTCTGTGGCAAGGGATACAAGAGTTTCTGGCCCAATGCTTGAGGACGCGCTTATCTCCGGCCTTTTAGCTGGAGGCGCCACTGTCGACTGCCTAGGGGTTTTGCCGACTCCGGTCTTGGCGTATTTAACTAAAAAATTGGGGGCTGATGCGGGTGTTATGATAACGGCTTCCCATAACCCGCCGCAATATAATGGAATCAAAATTTTTGACGGCGACAGCGCATCGTATGATGAAAAAAGCCAGGATGAAATTGAAAAGATAGTCTTGGGAGGAAGTTTTAGGCTGGTTGACTGGCAAGGTGTTGGCAGAGCCTCACCCAAAGATGCAAGCCATTTATATATTGAGATGATAAAGGCGAATGTGAAATTAAATAGAGAATGGCGCATTGTTGTTGACTGCGGATGCGGAGCAACATACAGTCTTGCACCAAAAATCCTTAGCGACTTAGGATGCAAAGTAATAGCCATAAATGCTCAGCCAGACGGTTTCTTCCCAGCGAGAAGCCCTGAACCAGACGCTGAATCCCTAAAGCCGCTAATAAAAATTGTGAGAGAATTGAATGCGGATTTGGGAATAGCCTACGACGGAGACGGAGACAGAGCAGCATTCATAGACGAGAAGGGAAGTTTTGTAAGCTTTGACAATGTTTTAGCAGCATACGCAGCCTACACCTCTAAAAAGGTTGGAGGCGGAACTGTAATAACAAACGTTGAGGCTTCCATGAGCATTGAAAAAATGGTGGAGGCTTATGGTGGCAAAGTTGTGAGGGCAAAGGTGGGCGATATCTATATCACAGAGGCGATAAAGCAGCATGGAGCCGCCTTTGGCGGGGAACCATGCGGGGCATGGGTGCATCCACGCTTCCACTATTGCCCAGACGGAGTACTCTCATCAATTTTGCTTATAAAAGCCTTAGAGGATGAAGGAAAGAATTTGTCAGAATTCACTTCTGAAGTGCCTCAATATCCGGTTATTAGGAAGAATGTTGCTTGCAAAAATGAAACCAAATACAAAGTTGTTGAAAAAGTTGGGAAGGAACTGAAAACAGCCTTCCCTGACTATAAAGATTTTTCAAACATTGATGGGATACGATTGAGGCTTGAAAACGGGTGGGTTCTCGTTAGGGCTTCCGGTACAGAACCGCTTATAAGGTTAACAGCTGAAGGTGAATCAGCAAAAGCTGCCAAAGAAATAATGGAAAAAAGCCTAAAATTAGTTAGGAAAAATCTTCGGAGGATGAAGGAGAAGTGAAAGCTATTGTTTTAGCAGCAGGAGAAGGTGTGAGGCTTCAGCCGGTCACGGCAACAAGGCCTAAACACTTGATAAAGCTCGGTGGAAAACCGATACTTGAACATTGTTTGGATGCCTTGAAGACTGCGGGAATAGACGAAGCGCTGGTCGTTGTTCATTATATGGAAGAAAAAATTCGCAAGTACTTTGGGGATGGAAAGGATTTCGGCTTAAAAATTGAGTATGTTAAGCAAGAGGCAGTTAAGGGAACCGGAAACGCCATAGGCATTGTTGAGCCGCATGTAAAAGGTGAGTTTTTGGTTGTTTATGGGGACTTGCTCTTCACGGCTGACGCAGTCAAAAGCGTGGTCAGCTTGCATGAAAAGGAAAAGCCAGCTGCGTCCATGGCTGTTGTTCCCATCGAGAAGCCAGAGGACTATGGCATAGTAGAGCTTGATAGGGGCAACCGCGTCAAGCGAATAGTTGAGAAGCCAAGCCGAGGCGAAGCCTCATCAAACTTGGCAAATGCCGGCATCTACATGTTCACGGAAGAGATTTTTGACAGAATAAAGAGGATAACGGCTTCTGTTAGAGGCGAACTGGAAATCACAGACGCAATCTCGCTGCTGCTTAAGGATGGAATGCCAGTTTTGGCTGCTCAAATTCCCGGTGATGACTGGATAGACATTGGAAGGCTGTGGGATTTGCTTGAAGCAAACCGCTGGGTTTTGACAAGGATGACGCATGAGGTTTACGGTTTTGTGGAGGAAGGAGCACACCTAATCGGACCAGTAACAGTGGTGGAGACTGCCCGCATACGCTCTGGAGCCTACATTGAAGGCCCCGCATTTATAGATGAGAAAAGCGACATAGGCCCAAACTGTTACATACGCCCATACACAAGTATTGGCAAAGAAGTCCGCATAGGAAACGCTTGCGAAATAAAAAACAGCATAATTATGGATAGGACGCACATAGGTCACTTATCATATGTTGGTGACAGTGTCATCGGCGAAAACTGCAATTTTGGGGCTGGAACAATAACAGCCAACTACAGACTCGACGCAAATACTATTAAGATGGCAGTTAAGGATAAAGTTGTGGACACTGGGAGGAAGAAGTTGGGAGCCTTTTTAGGCGATAACGTAAAAACTGGAATAAACGCGCTTTTCATGCCAGGCGTCAAGGTTGGCGTTAACACTTGGGTTGGTCCAAATGTCGTTGTGGAGAGGGATTTACCGCCTAACACCGTGATGCTGGCACGCCAAAACTTTGAAAAAAGGGAATTAAAATTCTAAGTTTGAACTCCGAAAGTATTAATAGGCATCACATTCTTCTTTTGAGTAATGTTAAAAGAAGAAAAACTGCTGGCGCTCTTGAAGGAATTGCTACGTAATTCAAAAAGAAGCGATAGGGAACTAGCTAAAGCTGTTGGTTTATCTCAACCCACAGTGACTAGGCTTAGGAAGCAGTTTGGGAAATATGTAAAAAGCTACACAATTGTTCCATACTTCAGCAGAGTCGGCTATGAGATTTTAGCAATTACCTTCGCGAAGGCAACCACCTATAACAAGAAAAAGGTTGACGAAAAACTCACACTTGTCAAAGAGTGGCTTAGGAAACATCCAAACGTCGTTTTTGCCTCAGATGGAGAAGGCTTGGGAAAAGACGCCGTCATGATTTCACTTCACAGAGATTATTCGAAATACGCAAATTTTATGCGAGAGTTTATTGTTGAATTCGCCGACTTTGTTAGCGACGTTCAATCATTCATCGTGAGCTTGAAAACAGGAATTATACTAAAACCATTTAATTTGACGTATCTGGCTGATGACATCCAAACTTTGCAATCTACTTCCGAGAAAACGTTTATTTTAAAATCCTAAATAGTTGTTCTACTATTCCATATTCAGAGTGGAGGTTTAGAAAGTGTCTGTGGCACAGAGAAAATTCTTCACGGAAGTTGCAGCATTGGTAGATAAAAACGTGATGGTCATAACCACAACTGGAAAAACGTATAGCGGTTCGTTGATAGGCATAAACCCTGATACATTAAGCCTTTGTCTTGCAGACGCAAAGGATGAAGAGGGCAGAACGTTGCATAGGGTTTTTTTGAACGGTTCGGTAGTAGCCCAAATAATAAGTGTGGAAAAACCCTTTGACCTAAAAGCCTTGGCAGACCGCCTTGAGAAAGTCTTTCCAACAATGGTTAAGCTTTACGAGGATAAAGGGTTCATATGGGTTATGGATAAGGTTAAAGTAACTGAGAAAGGCGTGGTTGAAGGTTCAGGTCCAGCTGCCGAGCGTGTCCAAAAGGTTTATGAGCAATTCGTTAGCGAAATTAAAGGCTAGACAAACCAGCGGAACTGCTGCTCCTCTTTCTTCTTTTCTTCTCCAACCGTTCTAATCATTCCAAAGGATTCCAATATTTTCTTTGTTTCTTCAGCTGCGGCGTCCAGCCTTGACAGGTCAATGTTCAATTTCAGGTATTTGCAAAGCGCTGACATGGCATAACGCGCTCCATTTGCATCTGGATACATGCCTTGCGTTTCAACCAGAAGCGAGAGACCCCTAAAACCTCTTAACTTGCCAAGCCCTATTAGGAGTCCGGCGACGCCGAATATTTGTCCAACCATAACTTTTGTTCCGAGACTTAAGGCTTCCTTCAAAGTTTCCGGGTCTGAGGCTGCGCAGTAAATCGTTGGAGTTTCTTTTATTTCGTCCTGCTTGTATCCTCCCAACGTTATTAGAAAGTTGCAGCCCAGTTCTTGGGCTATGTCTAGAACGCGCCCGCAAAGTTCATACTGCCCAAAAGTTGTTAGGGCTTGTGTGTTTCCGTACCAGATAATTATGTCACGACCTTCGCCCGAGTTTTTATAGTAGTATAGTTCGTTTATTGGGGAACGGGCGCCTCCGGTTTCTGTCGTCACCGCCAAATCTTGGAAGGAAGCTGATGAAACTTCCGCAAAAAGCTTAGCTTTCAACTCGCTAATTAAGTGTAAAGCTGCGATGTTGGCTATGAATCCTATTCCCGGCAGTCCTTCAATTAAAACCGGGTTCTTAAGTTTCGGTTTTTCGTAAATCTCGATTGCGCATACCATGTTTTGTTTTCCCTTTGATGCACATGTAATTTGAGAAAAAGGGTATAAGTGTGTTTAGGCTGGATAATATCGAGATTAGGCGAGGAAACTCAGCAAAACGCTAATTACTTTGTCAATTTCCTCTGCAAGCCCATGAGCTGAATTTCTAAAGTAAACAAGCTTAGCGTTGGGTATGGCCTTAGCCAAGATTTCGCCGTTTTCTGGCGGTACGAGAATGTCCCGTTTGCCGTGCAGTACCAGTGTAGGCGCCTTAATCTGCGACAGTCTATCATAAGTGTCAAATTCCGTTATGGCATTCAGTTGACGCAGGAAGGCTTCATTTGAAATTGGAGCCTTAAGCATCTGCTGAACCGAAAGTTCCACGAACTCAGGGTTGTTTTCGACAAAGTCTTTAGTGAAAATAAGCGGAATCATACTTCTAACTATTTCTTCCGGGGACATCGCACTTCTGTCGGCTGTAAGTACTCTCAACACCTCTGGAGATGGTTGAACAGCCTTTGCGCCTCCGCAGAAAGTTGAACAGAGAACCAGCTTCTCCACTTTTTCGGGATAGTTTAACGCCAGTTCTTGGGCTATCATCCCTCCCATGGAAAGTCCCAAGACGTTGGCTCGTGGAATCCCCAAAGCATCCATTAGGCTTGCGGTGTCGTCAGCAAACAGCTTAATGGTGTATTGCTTATCAGATATGTCGGTGCGTCCGGCTCCCCGATTATCAAATAGGATAAGCTTAAATTTCTTTGAAAGCCCATGAACTAGCCTTGGGTCCCACCAGTCTATGTTTGCTCCTAACCCCATTATCATTACTAAGGGAAAGCCTTGTCCGTGCACTTCATAGTAAACGTTAATGTCGTTTACTTTTATTTTCGGCATTTTTACACTCTCTCTTTTAGGTATGTTGCCTACACATTCATATAAAATTAATGTACACTGCAAGTGGCGTCTAACGAGTTCAAATGAATAGTTTTATTAGGTATTTTGCTGATTTTAGGCTTAGCCATGAGTTTTGAGGTTAAAGAAAGAGATTTGCTTGCGAGAATTGGGAAGTTAAAAACCAAAAGCGGCACTGTTGAAACTCCCATGCTTTTTCCAGTAATAAACCCGATTATACAGCCTATACCCCCTAGAAGAATTCGCGAAGATTTCGGTTTCAACGCCTTAATAACAAACGCGTACATACTAAAGAAGCATTTCCAAAATCAGCCAGCTGAGAAGGGACTGCACAAATTCTTAGATTATGATGGAGTCGTAATGACGGATTCAGGCGCCTACCAAATCCTTGTCTATGGCGACATAGAAGTCACCCCGGAGGAAATAATAAAATATCAAGAGCAAATAGATACAGACATAGCCACAATTTTGGATTTGCCAACAGGCTGGAAAGTTTCAAAAGAACACGCAGAGAAAACCGTGAATGAAACGCTAAGCAGAGCTAAACAGCTTTTCAACATAAGAACTCGAGAGGATATCCTTTGGGTTGGACCTGTTCAAGGTGGAAGACACCTAGACCTTGTGGCGTACTCAGCCGTTGAAATGGGGAAGCTGCCCTTCCACATTTATGCTTTGGGAAGCCCAACAGAGGTCATGGAACGTTACCGTTTCGACGTCTTAGTTGACATGGTTATGACGGCTAAAATGAAACTTCCGCTGGATAAGCCGCTTCATCTCTTCGGCGCGGGGCATCCCTTCATGTTTTCTTTGGCGGTGGCCCTTGGATGCGACCTTTTCGACTCTGCAGCTTACGCCATATACGCGAGAGAAGACCGTTACATGACTGAAACTGGCACTTTAAGGTTAAACGAAATCGACTATTTCCCATGCGCGTGCCAAAACTGCTCAAACAAAACACCAAGACAAGTTTTAGAGATGCCAAAGCAAAAACGCCAAGCCTTCCTTGCAGAACATAATCTCCACATTTGCCTTTCAGAATTAAAGCGTATAAAACAAGCCATAAAAGATGGAAGGCTATGGGAGCATTTGGAGATGAGGGCGCATGGGCACCCAGCCCTACTCCAAGCTTTAAAAAAGTTAAAGAAGTACGAGGATTTCATCGAAAAACACAGCCCAGCAACAAAAAAGAGTGGACTCTTTTTCTTTAACTCTGTTGGGCTTGTTAGACCAGAGGTTGTGCAGCATAGAAAGAGGCTTGCAGAGAGGTATTCGCCTCCAAATGATGTTGAAATTCTTCTGCTCATGCCACAAACTCAAAGTAAGCCATTTCACAAAGCAAAGGAATTTAGGAAAAATGAAAAGCTGCTCAAAAAAATCTTGAAAACAGACTTGAGCAAGGTTCACGTGTGCTTTTACACCGCCCCTTTCGGCATCGTTCCAATCGAGCTTGATGAGGTTTATCCGCTTTCTCAGCATGAAGTTGCGCTTCCCCTTGACGGGGAAACAATAGCCTATGTAGTTAACAATGCTACAGAATATATTAACCGCACAAACTATAAGACAATAATACTTGTCAACGACCCAAACAATTGGAACTATAAGCTTCTAAACGCGTGCAAGAAAGTTTGCAAACAAAAGCATATCAAGTTTAAAGCCTTAAACATGGAAAGTTTAGGCTCTATGAAGGCAAACAACTTATAACAGTTCCAGACAACCATCTTCATACAATCATGAGCGAGTAAACGTGATCCGCGCAGATCTACACGTCCACACAACATACTCGTTTGACGCGTCAATCCAGCCAAAAACCCTAGTGGATCAGCTCTACGCGCATCCATTTATTAAAGCCGTAGCCGTGACAGACCACAACACGGTTGAGGGCTACTACAAAGTGCGCGAACTAGCCTCACCATACAAGGACATCCTGATAATTCCAGGAGTTGAAGTATCCACGGTTGAAGGAGACCTAATAATTTTAGGCGTTGCAGAACTACCGCTCGAGCCATGGACGGTTCAAAACGTCATCAACTTCGCAAGAGAAAAGGATGGTGTAGTCATAGCCGCTCACCCCTATAGGGTTTACGGTTTAGGCGACCTTGTCAAAAAATATAATGTAGACGCTATAGAGGTGCTTAACGGCGCCTCGCCGCCCTACACAAACAAAAAAGCTGAAAACTTAGCTAGAGAATTGGGGTTGCCGGGCGTTGCTGGTAGCGATGCACACGCCGTAAGTGAACTATGGACTGTTTACACGGAAGTTCAAGCTTCTTTAGACATTGATGAAATTTTAGAAGCTATAAAAAGGGGTTTGGTTAGGGCTTCTCCAATTGGGAAGTCAATACATTTTTAAAAGAGCAAAATGCATGATTAGGCATTAGTGCAAATAAGCGAAGTGAGTTCGTTGAAGATTAGGTTTCTAGGCGGAACCCAAGAGGTTGGAAGAATAGCAATAGCGGTGAGCACCGAAAAAACACAGATACTGCTCGATTACGGCGTCATGCTGAACCACGAACCAGGTTTTCCCATGCATGTGCCGCCAAAAGATGTTGACGCATTAGTCCTGACCCACAGCCACCTTGACCACTCTGGCGCAGCCCCAATCTTCTACGTCCATGACAAAAAACCGTTATACACGAATAAATTGAACTTGGAGCTAACTCAACTTCTAATTTCAGACTTCATCCACTTATCAGGCTATTACTTGCCGTTCGAATATTTGGAACTAAGGTCCATGGCTAGAAGCCTCAAGCATGTGGATTTTGGCACTGAAGAAAAAATTGGAGACATAAAACTCCAATTCTTTAACGCGGGACATATTCCGGGAAGCGCACAAATACTCGCTGAAGCAGAAGGAAAGAAGGTGCTTTACACAGGCGACTTCAACACCATCAACACGAGGCTATTAAAAGGCGCCAAAATGGACTACGGCGACTTAGACGCCGTTATAATTGAAAGCACCTACGCCGACGAAGACCATACAGAACGTTTAGAACTAGAAAAACGCCTCGTAAACGAAGCCACAGAAATCGTGGAAAGAGGCGGCACAGTTCTAATCCCAGCCTTTGGAGTTGGAAGATCACAGGAGATCATATGCGTTTTAGCAGCTCATCATTTTGAGTACCCCGTTGCCATAGACGGAATGGCGCGCGAAGCAAGCAGAATAATGATGACTTACACACAGTATCTTGGGGATCCCAAACTTTTCATGGATGCCGTACATTCCGTTGACTGGGTTGAAGGCTGGAGAGACCGAAGAAAAGTGATAAAAAGGCCGGGAGTAATAATTGCCCCAGCCGGAATGCTTAAGGGCGGTCCAGCAGTTTTTTACACATCAAAAATTGGTAAAAAGGCAAACAACGCAATTTTTCTGGTGAGTTATCAGATTCCTGGCACGCCGGGAAGGGAGCTGTTAGAAAAGGGCATATGCGTTATTGATGGGAAGATGAGGAAGGTTAAAGCTCGTGTGGAACATTTCGATTTCTCGTCCCACTGCGGGGCAACGGAACTTAGGGAAGCCGTTAAAAGCCTCAGTGGAAAACCAAAGGTCTATGTTGTTCACGGTGCAGAGGGAAACTGCGAACTTTTTGCTAAGTGGATGAGAGAGGAGTTAGGCTTAGAGGCTTCTGCTCCAAAAGCCGGAGACATTGTTGAGGTCTAAGAGAATTATGCACATTGGGATTTTGCGTGTAGGTCAAGTGGATCAGCAAGTGATATGTAGAATTCAAGAAAACTTGCATATGACTCTCCCTGAAGTAACATGCACGTTAATTGATGAAGTATTACCAATACCCGAAGAGGCTTTGAACAGCACAAGGCAACAGTACCGCTCAGACTTTATATTAGGCAGAATTCGCATTTACGCTGAGAAACAAAAAGCCTTCGACAAAATTTTGGGCGTGGTCGACGCCGACATTTTTGTGCCTAACTTAAATTTCGTGTTCGGAGAAGCTGAATGCCCCGGGAAAGCGGCTTTGATAAGTTTGTGGAGGCTTAGACCAGAATATTATGGAAGTTCTCCAAAAATCGAACTTTTCGTGGAAAGAGGCACGAAGGAGGCATTGCACGAGCTTGGGCATACTTTAGGTTTAAGGCATTGTTCCAACCCTTTTTGTGTCATGTATTTTTCCAATTCGATTTTCGAAACCGACAGGAAACAAAGCTTATTCTGCAACAAATGCTTCCTAAAAGTTGAAAAAGCCTTAGAAAACCTTGGGTGAAAAGTCTTTGGGTGAAAAGTTTAAGGCAAGACCGATCCATTTGGCGCCAGTTTTGGCAAGCCTACTTTTTGGTGTTTTCTGCGCATTTTTAATAGCAACCTCTTCAATAGACAGCTACACAATAACTCCGTTCCAAGAAGATATTTTCGGATCTTTCGGCAATGCCCTTTATTTTGTCATTCTCGTTGGCGTTGGCGCATCACTGCTATATTTTCTTATAAAACGGGGAAACCGTAAATTGATTAACTTGATTACAGGGTTTGCTTTAACAATGGCAATCTTCATGTTATGTGTTGTTTACACGTTCGCGGTGTTTTCAAGAATCACTTTCCCGTACTTGGAAGCATTAACCTTAATTTTTTCTATGATCCTGACGACCTTTTCAGGCCTCGTGATATTCCGATTTGGCGGCAAGATTTGCGATATTATAATCATTTTTTTAGGAGGAGCCCTAGGAACATTTTTGGGAGTTTCAATTCAGACACTAAGCACCATAACGATTTTGGTTTTTCTGGCAATTTACGACGCTTTCACAGTGTACTACGGGCCCGTTGGGAAGATGGCTCATATAGGGCTCGAGCAGTTCCGTGGCTTAAGCTATTCCTTTAAGGGCATCCAAATGGGCCTAGGCGACCTAACATTTTATTCCATGCTTTCTGGACACATGTTTCTAAATTTCGGCTTTATACCATGCTTAGCCTCTATTTTCGGAATCCTGCTCGGATGTTTGTTGGTTTTCAAAATACTTGAAAGAAAGGGAATGTTTCCGGGTCTTCCATTCCCTGTACTGTTTGGTTTGGCGTTTGGTTTTCTCGCTTCGCTTGCAAACCTTTAATGCTTCATTTTTACGTGCTTGACAAGACCAAGCGCGTGGAGTTAACGTCAACCTCTACGATTTTGCTGTTTTTGAACTCCTTAGATTTTCCAAGCACATCTTTTACTATTACATTGTCGCTTTCCACTTTGGCATAAACTACGTCCTTGAAGACGGTTTTTCCGTTAAGGATCACATTGAACTCGCACATTCTTCATCACATCCACAACATTTAGCGTGTTCGATTATAAAACTGTTTTATGACGAAAAGCACGTATTCAACAAAAAAGAAAGGAGATCTTTGTTATTTTCTGAATTTTTGCAGTCTTTCCAACAGCTCCTTATCGCCTTCGTAATCTCCGGCGCATGTTGCAATTACACCGTCTACAAGACCTTCCAGCTTTTCTGCATATCCTTCAACACGGTCCATGGTTGTTGTGACCGGCCACCCGATCATTTTTACAGTTTCCGCATTTCTGGGCGTTCCTACTAGGAAGTATGTGTATATGGGCTTGTTTAGACGCTTGCATTCTTTAGCTACTTGTTCCATGGTGAAAAGGGATTTGTCTTCAAGTCTCATGAAGAATATGAAGTCCCAAGCATCCCTCGCCCGCGCAACGGTCTCTTCCACTGAACGGCGTGCAGTGAGCAAGCAACCTAACTTCAGATTCTTTAAACGCACTGTTGTACGCAGGAAATCTCGAGCTTCTTCAGAAGACTTCAACATTTTTATTGGTTCGCCATACTTGGGAACATCTCCCATAGTAAGCACAAGACCGTCAAGACCTATGGCGTCTGCTGCTAGAGCTAGGCCTCCCACTTCGACGGGTCCTTTGTAGTGCAGTATGAATATGGGTATCACTATTTTGTCCGGGTACTTAGTTTTGAGGATACAGCTTACAACTGTACCGCTTGGGGCTGGCATGCCCGCAGCGCTGTCGGTGACGTTCCAGCCGTCAACTAGATCTTTGACTTCGTCGGCGAGTTTCAGAAATTTTCTTGTTGGAACGAATTCATGTAATATTTTCATTTAAATATCCCGGGTGAAGAGTGTTTGTTAGAATTAAAAAATCTTTTGCATAGAATCGCTCGGATTTTTATGTGTAGTTTTGTTCTACACACACTTTCTTATCTTGCCACGAGGGTGGAAAGTTTTGATTAGGCGTGCAAGAGAGGAGGCTGTAAAGTTTGTGCAGAACACATTCCACAGAAAGGCTAAGAAGGCTACTGCTTTCGAAGAGGGCATTAGCCATACCGGTAACTTACCTAATCCTATTCGTTTCGCTACTAGCCATAATCTCCGCAACCTACAGCCTCGCAGTAACAAAAATAAGCGCAAGAGGCGCGATAATAAATGCTTCAGTTGCCAAAAGAAATATGCAAGCCTTAGATGATGCAGTGCGTTCTGTCTCTTGGACTTTTGGCGCTTCAGAAGTTGTTTACATGGATGATTGTGGGGGCATCTTCAAAACACAACCAGAAGCCAAAAGCCTAATCTTAAACCTCACAGACGAACAGACATTTTACGATTTGCTGTTTAATAGTCCTGTTGGAAAAGCCACATACGAGCTTGAGCCTTCAGAGCTCAATTATGAAGGCTTGTATTTAAGGGGTGATGAAAGAACCCTAATAGGTCAAAGCGCCTTCACGATGACTCAGCTCTATTTTGGTACAGGCGAAAACGCCAGGGAACTGATACTTTGCTACCGCCCATTCGTAACAACAACAGCCACAGGCTTGGTTGGCGGAAAACCGCTAAACACGGTTCGCGTGTACATCATAAACCTAAATTCCTCGCAGTCCCTGATGCTTAAAGAGAAGTTCTACCTCAAAGTAACAGCCGTAGATGTCATAACAACCACACGCCAATACGAGTTCAATCAGTCAGTCTCCTCGCTTCTGTTGAAGGCGGTTCTCGACGGAGTCCAAAGCACTGTCACGCTTCCAATTTCCAGCAGCGATGAAGGCGCCGTTGTGAATTTGGAACTGGTCACATGCAACATCAAAATTCAGAGGGTGGAGGTGTAAAAGTTGCCGTCAATAACGCCAAGCTACCTCTACACTTTCATCGCATTAATAGCAGTCTGCAGCCTCCTCATATTCTCCTCAATGGCTTACACAAACACAATACGCGCCTTCTCAGAAATAAATAAACTAAAAAACTTAATGGATCTCTTAGCAGCAAAAAGCACAGAACTTTTAACGCTTGCCCAAACCACAAACGCCACGGCTGAAACCTTCATTCAAATGCCAACAACAATAGGAAACAAACAGTACTGGCTCCAACTCTGTAACGACTCTTCCAAGGCTTGGGTGGAAGGCGGCTTCGGAAACAACCCGCAAGAAGAAACAGAACTACGCGTCTACCTCCCAAAGGAGGTTTCAGCCAGCGGCTATTACACTGCGGGGTACGGAGCAGCACGCCTACTCTGCCATGTCAATAATGGAGTGGCACAGGTAAGGCTTACGAGCTTTGTAGAAGGTTGATAAAGTGAAGTTAAACTTTAAATTGAGAAAGGAAAAGGCTCAAGGCGAAGAAGCCTTCAAGGAAATGATGAGGGAAGAGGGAAGCCTAGTTGAGTTTTTAGATGTTAAAAAGTGGAGCGTACCCGAAGGCTACGTGGAAGTTGAATATTATCCACTTAAGCCTCCATTCTCCTACGCAGCCATAGTTCAGAACGAAGAAACCATGGAATACCTATATGTTCTCGACGAACTCCCCATAACAAGAGAGGAGCGGGACGGCTACTTCAGGTTGAGAAACATTTTGGAGTATGAACTTCAAGCGCCGGAAGGCGAAGAAACCTTAGCAGAATCCTTCAGAAGACAGATGCCATTAATACTCTCAACCCACCAAAAACTATTTGCCGGAATCTCCCCGGTCGGAATGCGCAAAATCCTCTACTACCTTGAGAGGGATATTGTAGGATATGGGAAAATCGACCCTCTAATGTATGACGAATATGTTGAGGACATTGGATGCAGTGGGGTTAACAAACCAATATTTCTATGGCACAGAAAATACGAAAACATCAAAACCAACATTGTTTTCCGTGATGAACAGGAACTTGACGACTTTATAATGCGCGTAGTCCACAAAGCTGGAAAACACGTCAGCATAGCCTTCCCAATAGTTGATGTTACGCTCCCGGAAAAACACCGTTTAGCCGTCTCCTTCGGAAAAGAGACAACACCAGCCGGAACATCATTCACGATAAGGAAGTTTCGCAAAGACCCCTTCACAATAATTGACCTAATCGAAAACGAAACAATAGACGAAAACATAGCAGCCTACCTATGGCTTCTAATGGAAAACAAAATGTCCCTAATGATTATTGGCGCGACAGGCGCCGGAAAAACAACAGCCCTAAACGCCATTGCATGCCTCATAAGACCAAGCCACAAAATAATCTCAGTTGAGGAAGTTGCAGAAATTAATTTGCCGCATGAAAACTGGACTTCAACAATAGCCCGTTCAGGCTTCGGAGTCGAGGGCGAAGGAGAAATCACCCTATATGATTTGATAAAATCTGCTGTGAGACACCGCCCAGACCTGATAATTGTTGGGGAAGTCCGCGGCGAAGAAGCATATGTGCTGTTTCAGGCACTTGCAACTGGACACGGAGGCTTGTGTACCCTCCACGCTGAAGATGTCGATACAGCCATTAAGAGGCTAACGCAGCCGCCTATGAACATTCCGCCTTCAATAATTCCGCTGATGAACTGCGTTATAAACGTGAAACACGTTAGAACACCAGTCTTCCTTGAATCTGGAAGGCGGCTTTCAAGCAGAAAATTCATAAGCGTTTCAGAAATAAAAGACGCAAACAGCTTCCAAGAAGTTTTCAGCTGGAACCCTTCAAACGACACTTTCCAAGATAGGTTGGCTGAAAGCTACCTTTTGAAAAAGATGGCTGCAAGCCTAGACATTCCAATAGAAAGGCTCCTCGACGAACTGGAATACCGCAAAAGGATATTGATGCACATGGTTGAGCATAACATCCGCGACTATAGAAGCGTGAACAATGTCTTAAGCAAATATTACAACAACCCGCAGCTTTTCCAAAGGGAATTTCTAGAAAAATTTAAGAGGTGAAAAATTGCAAGCTCAAATTAAGCCAAAAATATTCAAGTGGATAACGAAACTTCAAGGCGAAGAAAGCACAGGTCAAATCAACCGCGAACTCCCCTTTGTTGCGCTACTTTTCACTCTGTTGGCAGCAAGCGGAGTAACAATATACGAAAGCTGGAAAAAACTCTGCAACATAGATTTGCTACCAACCTTCAAAAAGGAGGCAAAAGAAATCGTTAGACAAGTGGAGGTTTTAGGCTACGACCCACTTTCTGTCATGTACAGGCGAGCCGAAAAGACAAAGTCTAAAACCTACCGCGAATTCCTTTTGGGATACGTTTCCTCCATCAGAAGCGGCGGAAATGTAGTCAACTATCTAAAAAGCAAGCTGCGCTCCATATTTGAAGTGCAAAGCGCTGCGGCCTTCCGTTCAATTGAAAGGCTCGGCACGCTTGTCGAAGCCTATGCAGTAATGCTAATTGTGACCCTCTGTTCCTACATACTCTTCATAATATTCGCTACAACATCGGTTTTCGAGCCGATGAAAATCAGTGGAACACCAGGCATATCCTCAACAGTGGTGTGCATCCTAATCTTCTTTGTCACTCCCTTAATTTCGATAGTTTTCATGATTATCGCGCATGTAGAAAGAAAAAGCAACATTGTAGGAGTAACCCAGCCTTATTACGCAGCAGTACCACCGCTTATCGCAACCTCAGCTTTCATAGCAGCCTTATACTTCCTCCCGCAACTGCAGTACTTGACAAGCCCGCAAATGTTCCCTCTGGTAGTTACCGTCTGCCTATTAGCAATATCAATTCCGCCAACCATAGTCTACATGAAAATTGCCAAAATAAACTCAGACGCAGAAAACTACATGCCCAACTTCCTAAGAGACGTGACAGAAGCAAGAAAAATAGGGCTTTCACCAGAGAAATGCATAATCCACGCATCGAAGAGAACTGGTTACGGAAAATTTTCTGAAACACTAAACCTAATAAGAAGTCAAATGGAGTGGGGCGTCTCCCTCAAAAAAATCTTCGTGAACATAAAACAGAAGATTCAAACATGGCCTGTTCTCGTAAACTTTCTCATACTTGTCGAAACAATAAAAATAGGTGGAGGTTCGGCTACAGCCCTAGAAATACTGACGGACTACAGTGAAAAGCAGAAAGATGTAGAGGTGAACAAAAAATCGCTTCTAAGGCCATACGTGATTTTAGCCTTTATATGGAGCGTTCTCATAGCGCTGACAACAACCATGGTTGCTCTAACAGTCTTCGCGTTAACACAAATATCGCTCCCAGGTGCGACAGCGTTGCCAATCGGAGTAATGCAGGACCAAATAAACCTGTTTTCAACAGGCATAGTTCTACAGTGCTGGCTTTCAGGATTCTTCGTTGGCAAAGTTAACGAGGGCACGGTTGCCGCGGGCTTTAAGTATTCAGCAATGTTGGTGCTTACGGCTTACGTTTCGCTGCTGCTTTCGCAAAGTCTCCTAGGCGGCTTGTACGGCGTTGCCATCTCATAGCCTTATTCAAAGGCGCCGTGGAGTGTCTGAAAATGCCCGCAACATCCGTTGACACGTTCTTTGCATGCTCGCTGATGGTTCTTTTAGTGCTTTCAGCCATGGCAGGTGCATCAAAGGTTCTGTATCCGCAAATAAGCAATTCTGTCGACGAGTTTGCCTATGAAAGGTATATGGAAATATCAAAACATCTGCTCCTAAACCCCGGGGAACCAGCAGATTGGGGACAGAACAGCCAAGTGGTTCCAGAAAAATTCGGTTTAGCCGAAGCAAACGCGGAAATTTTGTATGCGTTGGATATAGACAAGGTTTCGAGATTAAATGACCAAAACAGGTTTTCTCTGAGTTACGCGCAGATGTTCGCATCCCTCAAAATTTCCGACGTGTCCTTCAGGATAGAAATAGAACCAATTTTTGAAGTGTCCATAAACTTAACAGCAACATTCCACGCTGAAAATGAGACAATTTACAAGTTTGAAGTTTCAACCGAAAAACAGGGTGCTCCAGTTGAGGCTGAACTTAAATATTACGTTGTTGCTGAAAACCACTTTGAAGGAAGCCAAGCCCACACCTCAAACGGCGTGGCAGCCTTTAATGTGACGCTTCCAGAGAACGTTGGGGGACCAGCCTTACTCGTTGTTTTTGCAAAAGCCGTTTACAACATTAGAATGGTTTCTTTTAGCGTTTATGCCTTTGAACACAGCCTAGGAGAACCACAGCCAGTAGGCACGTTTCTAAGGCTTAGTCCCTTAAACCACACGTTAGAAGCCTTCTTTGGCTATCAGGAAATAACTTTGACAGAGGCTTACGCTTTAACCTTCAACTACTCCTCAACCCTAGCAAAAATTGCAAACGGCAACCAGTCAGCTACGTACAGCATACCTTGCTTTCAAGACTCAAGCCCTATCCTTCTTGTCGTAACCGGCAGGAACTCCACAGCCTTCTTTGCTGAGTGGACCTCATACCCTCAAGTGCCCCTTCAAACAGGAGTCAACTTCGACGACTCAACAACCATCTCAAACGTTTTCGCCTACTCCTACATCGTAACCATAGATAACGCCCTTTATCGATGCAAACTATGGCTTGGAGGTCCAAGATTGTGAAGAGGCAAAATGTTGGGCAAATAAGGATACTTGAGGCTTTTCTGGCTGTCCTGATTATTTTTTCAGCCTTCGCCGTTTCCGCAAACCTCACAATAACAAGAAGTAACATGGAAAGTGATGATTTGGCGTCTGTTGGGTTGCAGGCGCTTATGCAACTTGATTCTGACGGGGGCCTGAGCAAACTTATAGATGAAGAAGATTGGGTTGGATTGCGGGAAACCCTAAGCCTCACGTTGCCTGCTGGCACATCCTTCAACATGACAGTTTACGACGAGCAGATGCAGCAAGTCAACCCCACATTAATATCGAACGGAGCCTTAATCGGTCAAAAAACAGCTTTTGTGGAATACGTTTGTGTTAGCAGAAAACCCTTGTTCCGCTGCTACGTTATTCATCTTCAGTTGGCGGTGGCAAAATGAAAGCGCAGAAAAGTAAACTCGCGGCTAACAGTTCAGGGCAGCTTCTCATAGTCACAGCCCTAGTCATAGCCATACTGATTTCTTCAACAGCAGCCTACATCTACGAACTTGGCATGGAAACAAACAACACGCCCACACAATCAATCAGCAATTTTGTCCTCGCCTTAAAAGCGAGCACGAGAAACGCAGTTATAAGCTCACTTGTAAACGTTTCAAACGGCGGGGAGAAAACAACTTTAGCGGCTAACTTGAATGAGCTTTCTCAACTTTTCGCAAGCATACGTAACATCGGATTTTGCAACTTAAACTTCACTGTGCCTAATGACGCGCAGTATGATTCTGGAACACGTATTTCATGGAACACAAACACTGGTGTTTCAAGCGCTTATGTAAACTTCGCTTTAAGCGTTTATGGTATAGCTGAAAATGTAACGGTAAACTATGCCATTAACATAACAACAGCCACCACAATTGGCGGCTATTTTATAAAAACTGAAGGCGACGGCAAACTTGTGAATTTAACATGCAAAGTATACAATGAAGGAAAACCAGCCTTAGCAAAAAATATGAGCGTTTTCTACGAAAACCTCGGAAGCTGGATTCCAGCTAACGCATCCAACAACCTTTCGATGGTGGACTACGGTGACGGAACATATGCAATTTCCTTCACTGCTGATGTCCCGTCAGAAACAGTGCATGTTTTAGTAAAAGTTTATGATATGCGCGACATATTTGTTCAGGCAGAAGCTTTTTGCAACGAGTTCTAGCAAGGCATTCCGATTTTCGAGTCGCTTAAATACCTAGCATTCTTACTTTTAAGGTTAATAGCGAGGCTTCCAAAATGGTTGAGAGAGACTCATGGCGCCACCTTTTCACACTAATAAAATTGGCTGAAATGGGAGCTCACCGTAGAACAGCCAAAATCTCCACAGAATACTTAGCCAGCAAACTAGGCTCCTCTCAGCAGACAGCCTCGCGCTGCATGATTGAATTAACAAATAAAGGGTGGATTGAGCGCACCATAACGCCGGAAGGCTGTCTAATAAAAATCACAGACGCTGGCGTTAAGGAACTTCAAAAACTATATTCAAACTTGCGTTTTCTAATGGAAGCCACCTACCCGCCCTCAATAACCTTGGAAGGCATAGTCTTCACCGGACTAGGCGAAGGAGCCTACTACATTTCAAAGGAGCAATACAGAAAACAGTTCATAGAAAAACTCGGGTTTGACCCGTATCCCGGAACCCTAAACATTAAACTTGCAACAGACTACGACCTTAAAACCCGCTCGGAGCTTGAAGCCTACCCAGCCGTTGAAGTGGAGGGGTTCAAAAACCAAGACCGAACATATGGACCAGTGAAATGCTACCCGGCCATAATAGAGAACAAGGTTAAAGGCGCCATAATCTCGGCTTTAAGAACCCACTATGACGCTTCAGTTGTAGAGCTTATAGCCCCAATTTATTTAAGGAAGCATCTTGCGCTTAAGGATGGACATAAGGTCAAAGTTGAAGTCTTAACCCTACCGTAAAAAGATGGCTAAATACTTCTCAAATCAATTATAAAGAGGAAAAACCTCAAAAGGTGAAACCGGAAAATGGCAGTCTTCGAAATAAAAGACCCATCTTCCAAATCAGCTTTACTGGTTCTTGTTAAGTCTGAAAGTATGTGTGATGTTTAAAGACTTAACTTCGCTGGTTGATGAGACGATAACGGTGCGTCCTTTTTCCAGAAAATCATTGATTAGTTTTGATACTTTTTCTATGCGCTCGCTGTCCAAGTTTGAGAAAGGTTCATCTGTTATCAGAATCCTTGGTTTTTTAGCCAACGCCCTTGCTAAGTCTGCGCGTTTTTTCTCGCCTTCACTTAGCTTTCCTGGTTTGTGGTTTATCCTCTCGCCGAGCCCTATAAAGTCTAACATTTCAATAACTTCTTTTTTGCCCATATTAGATGTGAGCATAACATTTTCAATGACTGTCATGTATGGTAGAAGCAAGGATTGTTGGAATGAAAACCCTATGCTCCTTCTGATGGAAACAAGTTCTTTGTGTCTTGCCTTCGTTACGTCAACACCGCATACCTTAACTGTGCCTCTGTTTGGCATTGCTAGGGTGCCTATGATTTTCAATAGCGTCGTTTTGCCTGTTCCGCTTTTTCCAATTACAGCTAAGCATTCCCCCTCACAAACTTGGATGTTTATATCGCTTAAGACTTGTATGGCCCCGTAGGACTTGTGCACATCACATAGTTCTATCAATCAGAACTCCCTCAATTGATCCTCAATTGGTTTTCGCAAGGTCATGCTAACCGTGATGAAAGTTGAAGCAGCGCCAATGACTATAGTCAACGTGAAAGTAAGTAGCATTGTGAGGGGAGTAAGCTCAATGGTAGCTGCGGAAATTATATTTCCAAAACCTAAAGCATCAATTAACAATCTTTCTATAAAGGTTACCACGATGTGAGCGACCGAAAAAGCTGCTACAACCCCTAAAACAGTCACAGCGAGTAAATGCAGGATATATGCTGTTATTATTTCATTGTCGCTGAGGCCGAAAGATCTGAGCAAGCCGACTTCCCATTTTCGGATGTTAATGTTGAGATAGCTTGTTATCATGATTAAGATAATGGAGAATGATAATGCCCCCGAGGTGAGCAAAATTGTGACAAAAGCGCTGCTTTCGCTTAGTTCTAGAGTCCTTTTAAGTAGATATTCATCGTAAGTTATCTTATATACATCCCGGATCTCCCATTCTTCCCATCCCTCCCCCTCTTTCCACCCTATTAGTTCCCGCAGATTTTTCAACACTTCATCCACATTGTAAATATCATCGACTTCCACAAATAACACTGTGCATTCGCCTCTAAGAGCCTCATCTATCACGCAATCTCCGCCAGGCATGCTTGAAAGGAAGTCTTTATGAACAACCATTTGAACTGGCGACAAAAGGGACATCGTTAAAAAGCCAGAAATCTTAACCTTGGTTATGGTTCCATTGAAGGCAACTTCAATTTCATCGTCAAGTTTATAATAATTCCCTGGACCTGTAATGGCTATTTCCGATCCATTAATTGGGAGACGCCCACTTTGGATATCAATAATAAAGGGGGGTATTGTTTCACTCAGTCCCAGCGCAATCGCAGAATCCATTAAAAACAATGTAAGGTTTTCGAAAGGAACCCCCGATATATTTGTATTACGCACTACACGAGCTATGTAAAACATGTACAACTTATGAAGCCTCTTTACATGCTGCAGAGATTCTATGGCAGCAGTCACGTTGCTTGGTATAACTGCATAATTATTAATTCCAGGGCCTTGGACATAATGGTCCACCCTTATGAAGGTAAGTGTCTTAGAATAATTGTTAACGCTAGCCTTCATGTTTGAACTCATTGAGAAAGACACAAGCCAGCTTAAAACTGATGCCATAATAATAACCGTAAACATAACACTCCATTTAATATCCCGCAACTTAAACTTGGAAAAAGAAAGGAAGCGAAGAGGCAATAGCGTAATTCACTCCTTCAACGAATTACCGTAACAATGTGTCCCGTGTAGCTTACGGTTTTAGTGTTCGGGTGTGTATTGAAGTAACACGCGTAATATAAAGCACCGTCTCTTGGACAACTGCAGTAACGGTGCAAAGCTGAATAAAATTTTTCATTCGCCGCATTTTAACCTCCAGTTAAATTCTTTTTTTAAGGCCTTATAAAACTTTCTTTAACCTTTAGAACCAAAAAGCCTAGGTCTTGATATCTGCTTTGCTGGAGCGGACCAAGGCACCCTTATGAGCAGCTCTAAGAACTCACTATGACGTTTCAGTTGCAGAGCTTATAGCCTCCAGTCTACCTTCGGAAACAATTTAAACCTCAAAGACGGACGTAAGGTGAAGGTTGAAGTCTTAACACTTCCATAGTCGCAATTCAAGCATGAAATGAGTGGGCATAACTGAACATCTGCGGAGTTTTTGGTTTACGCCTAAAAGCCAAAAAATACCCTATCAAAAGCCCCACAATTAAACCGCCCAAATGAGCTAAATTATTCACTTCAGGCCCGGCACTGATCATCAGCCAAAAAAGAGAATACAACAACGCGCCAATTATCGACTGCCCAACAGTGCGGCGAAGATAAATTGTGCAAGCTCCAAACAAACCGAAAATGGCGCCGGAAGCTCCAGCAGACGGCGGAGCCAAAGGCCCAAAGAGTAACGTTAGAAGGTTTCCAGCTAACCCACTTAAGAGGTATATAAGCAAGTATTCTTGAATGCTGAACATTTCCTCTGCTCTAAGTCCGAAAATTAGCAAGAATAACATGTTTCCCAAGAGGTGTATGATGTTGACATGAATAAACATGGCTGTGAAAAGCTGCCAGTACAACCCATTCATAACAAAGTAGTTCACTTGACCATACTGCAAAATGACATCGTAGCTTGTTTCCATGAAATCTCCACTGACTATTGATGTGTAGGCGTAAACCGCCATATTTAATGCAACTATTATGTAGGTTGGCTTAAACCTTTTAGAAGTTGCAAACGTCAAGCTCACCTTTTAAAATCTTCGACAATCTTCTGCTTGATTTTCGAGGAGCTATCTAGCTCATCCTCCCCAAACTTTCCAATCTTGACAACTTTTATCTTTAAACCATGCTCCTGCAGATACTTCTTCACATTTTTTTCCATGCCATCCTGGTCGTGTCCAACGGCAATTATGTCCGGCTTTATTTTTTCAATAACCCCTCCGATGTCGAAGCTTTCATATCCCAGAATTGCTTCGTCGACAACCTTCAAAGATTCCACAAGTGCTCTGCGCTGGTTTTCAGGCATTATTGGCCTTTTGCCCTTCCTGTTCTCAACTGTGCTGTCCCTAGCCACAATAACTATGAGTTCGGCGTCTTTCCCACCAGCCTTTTTCGCCTCTTCCAAGAACCTTACGTGTCCAAGATGCAGAAGGTCAAATACTCCTGAAGCCAAAACTATCTTTCTCTTTCGCTCTTTCTCCTCGCTGGCCATTCAAACATCACTGCTCCAAGCAGTTTTAAAGCATCTAATAAACCTTCACAGTAGGCAACCGCGGCTAAGCTAACCTCAAACCGCATTTTCTCCCTATAATACTTTGCGTCTTCCAAATAGGCCTTAGCATACTCAATGACCTTTTTAACGCCTTCAAAATCCATATTCAAGGGTTTATCAACAGTTTTGATTTCTCCAAGAACATGTTCCACAGAGCTAATATAATCTGAGACGAGCCTCTCTATACTCATTCGATAGCCTCCTTCACTTTTGGCGGAGCATCCGCAAATGCCATCAGGGCTTCAGCCTCTATAAAATGAAGCTTTCCCGGGAATATGAGGCTGTAGGGCGGCTCTCCAAAACTGTAATTTAGCAACTCGCTTATTGTTGAGGCTTTAACTGTAGGCGCGTCGCTGCCAGCTCTTGCTATGCCAACCGCAAGCGTGTCTAACGTGATTATCCCCTTCTTCTGTTCTTTCTCAATTTTTAACAGAGCGTCCAAAGCCTCTCGGATGCTTAAATAACGTTTATCTTCAGCCCTTATGTCAAGCAAACAAAGCGTGTGAAGCCCCAACCGCCTATTCTGACCAATAACATTGTAGGGCGTTACCGGCTTGGTTTCGTCCGGAAACGGTATTGTAACGCTTTTTCCAAACTTGTAGATATGCAGTCCAGACAAGCCTACAACTGCAGAGATTATAGACGCTCCATGAACTAGACGCGTTCTTATCCCGCGTTTCTCAGCCTCCAGCCTCAAGGCAACGTGAGTCGTAGCCACAAGCGGGTCGCCTGGAACAAGCAAAACAACCTTACCTTTCCTTACAGCTTCTAGTATAACTCTTCCGTTTTCCTCCTCTAACTCCCTTCGTGAAACAAAATTAAGCTTTTTACCCGAAATCTCTTCAAAACGCTCCTTCGAAAATTTTGGCAACAGACTCGTGTAAAGCTCTACGAAAACGGCATCCGCATTTTTTACCTCTTCTAGCCCGCGCAAACTTATTCCAAACTCATCATGCAACCCCAAGCCAACAAAAACAATTTCACCCAACACCTTCATCTCCGTAACTAAGATAAAAGACTAGAAATAGAATCATTTAACTTTTCACAAAGCTAAATTTATTAAAGCGCAGTTCAATGCATATCTACGAAACTAGCGGGCCCGTAGCTCAGTAAGGTAGAGCGGCGGACCAAACCGCTGCGCGGGATGGGTTGAGGCTCTTAACCCGTAGGTCCCGGGTTCAAACTTGGAAGGCACAGCCCTTTCAAGGGACAATTCCCGGCGGGCCCGCTTTAACATTTTTGAATAAAATTTGGGATTGTAACCTTTTGAAAACGCATCCTTTGTAGTAATATTCGTGATTACGGAATATTTGTTAAAGAAATCAGCATCTACTAAAAGCTTGATGACAATGAATACTAGGCTCAAAAAATTAGTCATTACGCTAACAGCTATAGCATTATTCTTAAATTTCGCATTAACAAACATGAAAACTGCGTTTTCAAGCAGTTACGCGGGAGAAATAGACCTTTTCACACAGAAGGAGCCTTACGGTGGTAAAGGCTTAAACATGCCGAGTGACGCGTTTGCCCCTGGCGAAGTTGTTATCCTTTATGCTTTAGTGCAGTATGACGGGGGTCCCGTACAAAATCTTCTTGTAACGTTTTATGTACAAAGCCCTGACAACTCTTCTTTCGGGCTAGTGGCCACAACTAATGGAAGCGGAGTTGCATCAGTTAACTTCGCGATACCGCAAAAGTGTGCACCTCAAGAAGGTGAAGTTTTTGGAGAATGGTTCGCATTGGCAAGTGTGCGCATTGGAGGTCGAATTTTTCAAGACACTCTATCCTTTAAGGTAGGCTACATTGTGGAGTTGATCTCGGTAAGAACAATTGATGAAAATCTTAATAATCGAAGTTATTTCGGAACTGGAGGCGACGTTGGACTGGAGATTATTCTAAAAAATGTTGCTATGATCGGGAAGAACGCCGCACTTGCAATAGTTATAAAAGATGATTTAGATGTTCCTGTTAGCTTTCTCGAAATTGCTTCTTTTGAAGTGCAACCAAACGAGAAATTAATTCTTTTGTATTGTAAACTTGAAATTCCAAAATCGGCATTCATTGGAAAGGCAAAGGTTCTTGTGTCCGCGCTCACTGCCCCATCCGGTGAAGGTGGAGTGCCCTATTGCCCATCAATATCAACAGAATTTTTCATTACGCTAACCGAACCTTTGAAGTTAACTTTTCATGATGCAGCAATAGTGAAAGTAGCTCTTTCAGCTACATCTGTTATGGTGGGGGAGCCCGTTTACATGAACGTAACCGTTAGAAACGAGGGGACGGAAGTTGAAAGCTTCAATGTTAGCGCCTATTACGACAACACACTTACTGGGACGTTGGAGGTTTCGGCACTCAAACAATATTGCACGCTAACCCTAAATTTCACGCTAAACACATCAACAATCAACCCAGGAAACTACACGATAAAATGCCTTATCCCAGCATTAGTTAATGAGGCTGACCTTACAGATAACGTCCTCGTTGCCGGAATAATCGAGATTAAATCGCCGCCAACAGTAACGCAGCACTTGGTTACTTTTTCTCAGGAGGGTCTCTCCACTGATGCGAGTGGAGTGGTTGTGGTCGTTAACGACACACAACTTACACTTAATGATTTGCCCTACAGTGTTTGGGTTGATGAAGGTGGCAAAATCATCTATTCTTATGAAAGCATAGTTTCAAGCACAACGTTAAACAAGCAATTTAGACTCCGCAGCGTGGTGGGTCCGTCCTCGCCAGTTACTGTTACTGCCAACATGACCATTACAGGAAACTATGTTGCACAATACATAATAACCTTTGAAGAAACGGGAATAGACAATAGCGCTGTGGGCAACATTGTAACAATCAATGGCGCCCCAAAAAGCTACTATGATTTGCCATACTCGTTCTGGGCTGACAACGGCACAATCATATTCTACTCGTATAATGGCATGGTTTCAAGCGCTATTTCCGGAAAAAGATTTAACCTACTTAGTGTAATCAGTCCAAACGCTCAATTAATTGTAACTGAACCCGCAACAATCATTGGAAGCTACAAAACCCAATATTTCTTGTCAGTACGAACTGACCCAGCTGGAATAGCGACCATTCCTGGCGAGGACTGGTATGACGCTCTTCAAAACGTTACCTTAACGGCGGTGACGGTGCCGGGGTACAAGTTTGAATATTGGGATGTTGATGGGGCTTCTTTTGCTGTTGGAGTTACAACTGTGACGGTCTTTATGGATAGCCCACGCACAGCCACCGCGCATTATTCTCCGCATGTTGGAGGCTGGTACGTTCCATGGTGGTTTTACTGGCTTCTCCTCCTGCTTTTGCTTTTGGCAATCGTTTTACTAGTTTTATGGTTGTATCGTAGAAGAAAGAGAAGAAAAGCCTCTTCGGCTTTTCATAGAGGTTGGACTGCATGGTATTACTGTTACAACCTCAGAGGAAATCCGTGGGATTAGGGCTAAAGTAGGGTTTTGTTGGAAAAATTATGGTGATGGAAGCCCTCTCCTTTCTCCCCGGTTGGGCTGAACTGTATATGGCGGAATCTTTATAAAACGCTTGCTATCTCAGCCGGCATATATCCTTTATCAAAATATGCCACGCTGCACACTTATTTCATGCGCGGAAACTTTGCTTTATAGGCTGTCAAGGCAATTATTCTTTTACGGGGAAGGCTTAGCATGTTCGAGGAAATGGCTTCAGATGCTGTTAAAATGCTAATAATCCTTTTCTGGATTGCAGTTGCTTCCCTAGCGATTTGGGGAGCACTTTGGGTGCGCAACGTAAAAAACTCGAAGACAGAGTGACCTATGCAATTATTTGTTTCCCATCAGATGGCAAGACACGAGATGACCAGATGTCGCAGCTATTAATTCGGGTTCCTTTTCTTTACATATTTTCTCCGCGAATGGACATCTGGGGTGAAAACGGCAACCGACAGGAATTTTTATGGCTGAGGGCACTTCACCTTTAAGTTCTATCGTTTTTCTTTTGCGTTCAGGATTTGGAACTGGTATGGCTGAAAGTAGTGCCTGGGTGTAGGGATGCAGTGGATTTGAGAAAATTTCTTCCTTTTCGCCCATCTCCACAATTTTTCCGAGATACATTATTGCGATTCTGTCTGAGATGTATTTAGCAACAGCCAAATCATGTGTTATGAATAAATAGGTGAGTTGCAGTTCCCTTTTAAGATCTAACATTAAATCGATTATTGTTGTTCTCAGCGAAACGTCTATCATGGAAACTGGTTCGTCTGCCACAATAAATTCGGGGTCTAAAATGAGGGATCTCGCCATTGCCGCCCGCTGTCTCTGTCCGCCGCTTAGTTGATGCGGATACAATTCTACAAACTGTTCTGGGGGCGTTAAACCCACGCGTTCCAACATTGCCAAGACTCTTTTTCTTTTTTCCTCACCTGAAGCCAAGCCATGAATCTCGAGTGGATGTCCCACGGCATCTCCAATTTTCATTCGCGGGTTAAAAGAGGCGTAAGGGTCTTGGAATATTATCTGCATTTTCCTCCTCAAAAGCCTTAGTTCTTCCGGCTTGAGATTTGTTATTTCTTGGTTTTTGAAGAACACTTTTCCAGATGTTGGCGGAATAAGCCTTAAAATAAGTTTTCCAGTGGTTGTTTTTCCACATCCACTTTCGCCAGCAAGTGTGAAAACCTCGCCTTTTCGCACAGAGAAGGTTACATCGTCGACGGCTCGGACGAAGCTTCTAGTGCGCGTTAGGAGTTTCTCAAGGAAACTTTTCTCAACTGGAAAATACTTTTTTAAATTTTTAACCTTTACGATTTCAGTTTGGCTCATTTCTTGCCATCTCCGTATAGAAAGCATCGGACAAAGTGATTTGGTTCAGTTTCTATCAGTTGAGGTTCAGTTTCTCTGCATTTTTCCATTGCATTAGAACAGCGCGGCCAGAATCTGCAACCTTTGGGAAGATTAAGGAAGTCTGGTGGAGACCCTTGGATGGCTTCAAGTTTTTGTTCAGCGAGTTCGATGTTTGGGATAGACCTTAAAAGCCCCCGTGTGTAGGGATGCTGGGGGTTATTATAGATGTCTTTTATGTTGGCGTGCTCGACCATGTGTCCAGCGTACATTACGAGAATTTTGTCGCATCTTTCAAGCGCTATGCTCAAATCGTGCGTGATAAGGATGAGAGTCATCGCGTACGCGTTTTGAACATCTTTTAGGAGGTCAAGTATTTTCGCTTGCACGATGACATCCAGAGCCGTTGTGGGTTCATCAGCGACAACTATGTACGGGTTGAGGGTTATAGCTAAAGCTATCATTACACGCTGTCGCATTCCCCCGCTTAGCTGATGTGGATAATCGTTTATGCGTTCCGGTTGTATACCAACGTCGTTGAGAAGTTTTTCCGCGCGTTTAAGAGCTTCTTCTTCGCTTATTTTAGGCTCGTGGGTTCGGATTAGCTCTACAAAATGTGCGCCTACCTTCTTGACGGGATTCAGAGAAGTCATAGGGTCTTGGAAAATGAAAGCTATTTTTCTCCCTCTCACATTTCGCATTTCGCTTTCTCGAAGTTCAAGGAGGTCTTTGCCTTCAAGCCATACATGTCCCTTAACTATTCTTCCGGGTGGAGGGACGAGGCGGATTAAAGATAGTCCTAGAGTAGATTTTCCCGAACCTGACTCGCCAACCACGCCTAGTGTTTCGGCTTTACCTAGGGAGAAGGAAACGCTGTCTACCGCCCGCACTTTTCCTCTTCTTGTCCAATATTCGACGGTTAAATCTTCTACTGTTAACAGTTGTTTTTGCATGGGCTTTCCCTTATTCTCCAAGTTTTGGGTTTAAGAGTTCGCTTAATCCTTCTCCCATTAGCGTGAATCCTAAAGCCAAGAGAATGATGAATATGCCTGGAAACGTTATTACCCACCATACTCCGCTGGGGAGAAGCCGGCGCCCATTAGTTAAGTCCCAACCCCAGTCGGGAATGTCAACTTCGACGCCTAAACCAATGAAGGTTAAACCCGCAGCTGTAAGGATAGCGTCTGCAAAATTCACAGTTGCAACGACAACTATGGAAGGAACAACATTTGGCAATATGTAGTCAAAAAGTATTGTACGGCTTTTCGCGCCGACGGATTGAGCTGCCTCAACATAAGGCATTTCCTTTATACTTAGCACTTGACTCCGAATTACCCTGAAGTACGAAGGAACGTATACAACCGCTATTGATAAAGCCATGTTTGTAACGCCTCTTCCCAACATCGCCGCAATTGCTATCGCAAGAATTAAGCCTGGAAATGCGTAAACGCTGTCCATTACGAGGCAGATGGTTCTGTCAAGCATTCCGCCGATGTAGGACGAAAATAGTCCTAAAGGAACGCCTACTATTAGGCATATTATGACGGATAAGAGTGCAACTTGGAGCATTATACCCCCTCCAGATATTACTCTGCTCAACATATCTTGACCCAAATCGTTTGTCCCGAAAGGAAATTGGGAATTTGGCGGGGTTAGTGGCGCCCCAGTATTTATACCTCCAGTTGAAGGGTCGTAGGGCGAAACCCAAGGCGCGATTAAAGTCATGATAATTATTGACGCCACTATAACGGCGCCAAATATTACTAGCCACCCAGCTAAACCTCTTTTTGTTAGAGAACCTATGGCGGGCATAATTCTTGAGAGCATGCTCCTTCTTATACCCAGTTTGTCCATTACAACCCCCTCCTACAATCGAATTCTTGGGTCAAGATACGCGTAAAGCAAGTCCACTGCTAAGCTTACCAAAGACACTAAAATGCCAAAGAACACAACAGCCCCTTGGATGGCTGTGTAATCCCTGAAGTTGATGCGGTCAACAATGTATCTTCCAAGACCTGGCCATGAAAATGTGGTTTCAGTGAGTATCGCTCCAGCAAGGAGCGTTGCAAACTGCAGCCCCATCATGGTGAGAATTGGGAGGAAGGCGTTTCTGAAGGCATAGCCATAAGTTACCGTCGTCTCTTTTAATCCCCTTGCTTTTGCTGCTGTAACAAAGTCAAGTCTAAGGGTTTCAAACATGTTGCTTCTCGTTAACCGTATGAAAACTCCGGAAAGGACTAAGCCCAGCGTTAAAGATGGTAGAAACAAGTATCTGAGGGCTTCGGCAAATTTGTAAAGGTTTCCTTCAAGGAGGCTGTCCACGGTATATAAGCCAGTTGCGATACGCAGTTCGCCCATGGAAATGTAGTGCCATCCAATCAAGGTCCAAAGAACCCAAGTCGCTGAAAAAATGAGGATGAGGATCCCCAAAATCTTTCGTGTAATTTTTTTACCCTTCTTTTTTAGCGCCGCAAGGCATAATGTGAACGGCACTAAACCGGCTATGCACGACAGAAGAAGATGCGTAAGGAATCCTCCTTGTGGTGGTGCCAAGGGTATTGTGAGGCCAACCGGTTCCATAGTTGGGTAAGTCCGTCCTCCAACTGGTAGCCAACGTAGGCCCACTCCGAAAATTATTTGGAATATCATGCCTAGGAAAAAAACTGGAATGGCGTAGGTCACTATTCCAAAAACTCTTATTGCATGGTCTTTCGGTTTATTATATGATTTTGATGCTTCTACTCCTAGAAATATGCCGAGCGAAACCGCGATAACCATCGAGAAAATTGCAAGTTCCAACGTTGCTGGAAAAGCGGAAAAAATTTGTTCCGCCACAGAGGAGAAATCTTGCATTGACTTGCCAAGATCCCCTCTTAGGAGACCGGATAAGTAGTCGAAATATTGTATCCATATAGGTTTGTCAAGACCTAACCTTTGTCGCATTTTTTCAATCGCTTCCGGGTTTTCCATTTTTTCAAAGTGTAGTAAGACTGGATCCCCTGGTAAAACTCGTACAATAACGAATACCATCGTTAGAAGTATGAATATCATTGGTATTGTTAGTAGTATCCTTGAGATTATGTAGGAGCGTAGCGTCATGTAGATTTCACATCCATGAACATAAAAAGAAAGAGGGAATTAAAGTTTTGTTAATTATCCTTCTGCGTAAACTAGCCAGTGTCGCCAAGACTGCGTTATGTCGAGGTAAACTCCCTTGATGTTTAGCTTTGTAACGGCCCAAGCTGACCCTTGATAGATGGGTATTATTGGGCAATCTTCCACCATTAGGTCTTGAATTTGCTCATAAAGATCTTCCCTTGCAGATTCTGTTGTGTTGCCCCTCGCCCATTCTATAAGCTGATCCATCTGAGGGTTGTTATAGTTGTGGTGCAACCATGAACCGCCAGAGGAGTGAAGGAATGGGTAAATGTAGTCGTCGGGGTCTATATAGTCTGGGTACCATCCTAAAATGTAGGCATCCATTTCCTCGTTTATTCGCGCCGTCCTATAAGCCGCCCAATCCCGCCCTTCAAGCGTTACCGACATTACTCCACTGGCTTCCAGAGAAGATTTAAGCACTTGTGCAAGCTGGGGGCTTTGTGGATAATGCCCAGAGGTTTCATACCACAGTTTAAACGTTAACTTGTTGGTTTCATTGTACCCTAATTGACCAAGCAATTCTCTTGTGCGTGTATAATTTGGATCACCTAGTGCTAGGAAAGCATCTGTGTGCCCGAACATCCCAACTGGTATCATGCTATACAACTTTTGGACTTGCCCAAGGAAAACCGTGTCAACAACCGTTGTTCTATTGATGGCTGCAGCGACAGCTTGTCTAATCCTTGTATCATTAAATGGAGCTCGTTTCTCTTGCAAAACCAAGTATTGGATAAATGCTCCCGTGCCCTCCCAGACTTTGAGGTGAGTTTTTGTCTTAAGATTGTTTATGTCTGTTGCAGCTAGCTGTCTGAAGGCGATGTCAATTTCTCCGGCATCAATGGCTAAGGCAAGTCCAGCAGAGTCTGCATAGAACTTGATTACAATTGTTTTAGTTTTTGGATAGCCTCCCGTCGCGTTCCAGTAGTTGGGGTTAGCTTCAAGCCTCATCTCCGTGTCTTTGCCTGCTACCCTAGTCCACTTAGTCAATTTGTATGGGCCTAAGCCCATGGGATGACTTGCACGAGCATTTCCAGCAGTATATTCAACAACCTCATCCATTGGGGCGTACTTTGGATCGACGATGTATGATGCTTGGCAAGCCAGAAGCGAGAGGAATGCAGAGAACGGAATTTTGAGATAGAACTTCACGACATATTTACTGACTACCGTGACATTCTCAATAATGTCACCGTAGCCAATACCAACGAAAGGTCCGTCTTCGTCAGCTATGCCTATGCCTCTATCAAACGTGTATTTAACATGAGTGGCGTTAAATTCCGTGCCGTCGTCAAATTTAACGCCTTGCCTAAGGTTAAAAGTCCAAACTTTTCCATCCGCGGAAACGTCCCAGGAAGTCGCCAACGCAGGAACTATGTCCTCGGCCGCGCCAGTGGCGCCAGCACGATATTCAACCAGCCCCGAACCCAAAGCTTGGATTATTTCCCATCCGAAGTAGTCATAAGCCCTTGCAGGGTCTAAGCAAGATTCGACGGAATCTGTTGTTCCCATGATCAATATTTTTTCAGTTGGTTGTAATAGGTAGTAACCTGCAACCGCCGCTATCACAATTATTACAATCACTATGCCAACAATAGCCATTCTACTAATAGCCTTAGTTCCTCTCATTTATTTCACCGCAACCTATGAATTAGAACGATGTAAATATAAAAAATTTTAGGCTAAATAGGCATGCTTTCAAAAAATGGCAGATAAACTAAAAAGTGCTACGAAACGCATAAATCTGATTTTCTATTCTTTAAGATTCTGGCTGAACATCGGGCGGTAGCTCAGCTTGGTAGAGCTTCC
>Ga0080004_1179339_pt1 | contig 78735 bp, 78 predicted proteins | sample WasSprMetagenome_FD_69207 | JGI IMG/M metagenome (GOLD analysis project Ga0080004, IMG submission 69207) | Sulfidic aquatic microbial communities from Washburn Spring, Yellowstone National Park, USA - WS (SPADES assembly) (version 2) | ecosystem: Environmental > Aquatic > Thermal springs > Hot...
CGGCTCTTCCCTCGTTTGGATAACACCCCCGCGGCCCTTCCCCCCAGTTCAACCGGACCCCCCCCCCCCAGCCTAAGCGCCCGCCTGCCATTAGAGTGAACTACTGCTATTAACTCGATTTCTTCCCCAGCCGTCCTCGCGACCGCCCCTATCGGCACCCCGCAACCCAACCCCAATGCTCCTGCGAAGGTCCTTTCACATATCACTTCTCTCCAAGCATCTCCATCGTTTATCAGAAGCAATTTGTCCAAAATCCCTTCATCGCCACGTCTGCATACTACTCCCAACGCTCCCTGACCCGGCGCTGGGACCACTTCCTCCAAGTTGAACTCCTGCGCAATTTTTTCAGTTAAACCAAGCCTTTCAAGCCCCGCACGAGCCAAAACCGCGGCGTCGTACTTCCGGCTCTCCACGTCCTTAAGCCTCGTAGGAACGTTTCCACGCATGTCCGCAGTCACTAGATCTGGCCTAATGTGCAAAATCTCCGCCTTCCTCCTGGGGCTAGATGTCCCAACTATTGAGCCTCCTGGCAGCTCATGCAAAGTGGAGCCGTCATAGGAGACCAGAACGTCGTTTGGCGCGAGCCTTTCCGGAACGCAAGCCAACATTATCTTTGGATGAAGCCCCGTCGGCAGGTCCTTGAGGCTGTGAACGCCCACATCGATATCGCCATTGATCAGGGCTCGATTTATCTCATCGACAAACATTCCCGCCGTCCGAGGCTTTAGAAAGAGATCGCCCGTTGTCTTTATCACTTTGATCTCTAGCTCGAGGCCCGGGATGTGGCCCTTAAGCTTTTCTACAACCCTCTGCGTTTGAATCATGGCAAGCTGGCTCCCCCTTGTGCCAACCCTAATCACGTAACCACCTCGCAACATCTAAGGCGGCGTAAGTTATGATAAAGTCGGCGCCGGAGCGTTTAATGGACGTGAGAGTCTCAAAGAAGACGTCCTTTTCCTTAGCCGCACCGCTTTCGCTTAGCAGCTTTATCATGACGTATTCCCCGCTCACCTGGTACGCTGCAATGGGGACGTTGAATTTTTTCCTAGCTGAACTTATTATGTCTAAATAGGGCAGGGCTGGTTTGATCATGACAATATCCGCCCCTTCCTCGATATCAAGCTCAATCTCTCGCATGGCCTGCACCTTTGACCGAAAGTCCATTTGATATGTCCGCCTGTCGGACAGATGGGGAAGGGTCGCCTTTGGGGCGCTATGTGCGGCGTCTCTAAAAGGTCCATAGAGCGAACTGGAAAATTTTGAGGAATAGCTCATTATGCCCACATCCTTAAACCCATTCTCATCCAGCGCCCTGCGTATAGCTGCAACTTGACCATCCATCATGCTCGAGGGTGCAACAAAGTCTGCCCCCGCGCGCGCGTGCGAGAGCGCAACCCTGCTCAAGAGCTCAAGCGTTTTATCGTTGTCAACGCCCCTCTCACCCAGCACGCCGCAATGGCCATGTAGGGTGTAATGACACAAGCAGACATCGGTGAAAACCGCAAGTCCAGAGCTTTTTTTTATCTCCCTAACCGCACTCTGCACAACGCCCTCTTCGTGGAATGCCTCGCTCCCGATTTCGTCCTTTTTCTCCGGGATCCCGAACACGAGCAACCCAGGGATTTTCAATTCCTCGCATTTTTCGACCAATTCGCACAAATCGCCCAGCGCGTAATAATGTTGCCCTGGCAGGCTTGGGATGCTCTTTTTCTTTTTCAACCCTTCCTTGACGAAGATCGGGTAAAGTAAGTCGTCTGCGCTCAGATTAACCTCCGCTGTAAGCCTGCGCAAGTTCTCGCTCTTCCTAAGCCTCCTCAACCTCGATTGTGGAAATGACATTACGCAACACCTCAATTACTTTTTTTGAGGAGCTAGGTCTTCTACCAAAGGTGGTGAAGGCGAAGAGGTTTTTGCCGACTTTTACTGCTGCTGGGAAAATCACATCGCCCCCACGAAAATCGTCGACCCGGTTCACAAGAACTCCGGCCTTTCTCGCCTTTTTCGCTATTGCCTCGTTTAAGTCCCTATCGTTCGTCGCCGCAATCACGAGGAAATAATTCTTCAACGGCGGGATGTTGGTTTGAGTCAGGGTTTTCTTATAAAATTGCACGCCTTTTAGCTTTTTCAATCTTCTGTCAGCGCATGTGACGACCGCACCCGCATCTCGAAGTTTTTGAGCTCTCCGCCTGCCCACTTTACCCAGCCCGGCAATGAACACTTTTTTTCCATAAAAATTTATTAAAAGGGGGAAATACATCGGTGCCTCACCACTGGTCATCTTGGATTTCCCCCCTATAGAGTTCACGGCACCCGCCCCTACTGTGCTGGCTGAAAGAGTCCTCCGAATATCACGTAAGCTAATGCAAGCGTTAGGAATATGTTGAATATCTGGGCTATGGTGAACGAGATGAACGGCTTCCCTTTTTCTATTTTTATGAGCTCGCTGAATTTTGTGGTCAGCCCTATCGACACGAACGCCATCGCGAACCACCAGCTGCGCAACCCGCTTGTTATTGAAATTATTGAATCCACGGACTTCGAGCCCAAAATTGGAACGAGCGTCGAAAAAACGATAGATGCGATTATGAACCCCACGACGAACTTCGGAAATCTGTACCATATCTCAAGTATGCTGGGCTTTTCGTTTCTTGGGTTTGACCCGGACTTGAAGGCGAAGATCAAAGCAAGTATGAATGCCGCGACGCCTATCAGGACGTTCTGTGACATTTTCACTATCGATGCGATCTCCATGGCCTCTTTGCTGTAGAGCGCCCCTGCGGCGACGACTGCGGGCGTGGTGTCTATTGTTCCCCCTATCCACGCGCCGGCCACCGCGCTTGGCAACCCCAAAGCTTTGGCGATGAACGGCATGAAGACGAGCATGGGTATGGCGAGCAACAGGACCAGCGATATTGTGTAGCTAGTGTGTTTGGAGTCCCCCTTTACGGCACCTCCGGCGGCAATCGCCGCAGAAACGCCGCAGATGGAAACTGCACTCGACAATACTGCGGCAAATCGCTGATCGATCTTGAAAACTCTAGTGGCTAGGACGTATGAGAAGATGAAGACTGAAGAAACCACAATCACGGCCTGAAGCATCCCATACACCCCCGCCACCAAGATTTTGTTGAAGAGTATCTCTGCTCCCAAGAGGACCAAGCCTATTTTTATGAAGAGTTCAGTCCTAGCAGCAGCCAACAGCCACTTTGGGGTTCCTATAGTGTTGTTTATAAGTAGCCCGAGAAGCAATGCCCAGAGGGCGAATTCCAGCCCGTATTCCTTACCTATGGTCTCCTGCTTCGCGATCACCAAGGAGAGAAGGGAAAAGAAAAACACCACTGGAAAGCCCAGAGCAAATAGTTTCAAATCCTCCCGCACCCCGATAACCCCGATCGCGGCCAGCACAAAAAGGCCCAAGCCCAACGCTATTAGGTACTCTGACCCGACCGGAAATGCCTTAGTTATGTCCGTGGTCCATGCCCCGATCTTTGGCAACCATGCGATGACCCCCGTCGCTGCAAGCGCAAGCGTGATAAATCCAAGCCAGACCGCCCACCAGTCCTCTTTCTTCCATAGACTAGACCAATCTGTTTTCATTTTTCACCTACCTCCTTTTTTTTGAAAATTCTCGGATGAATAACCGAGCGCGAAAAAATTTCAGAAAAAGTAAAATAGAGAGGTGGCGCAGACCTATGTGGAAAAAGGATTTTTCCAAAATTTTTCTATTGGAGATGGCCAAAACTAAACTCGCACCTTGACTTGCGCTGCCCCAAACATCAGCCGCAGCCGCACTCGCAAAGTTCATCCCTCATCGGCCACTCCCTCTTTATCACGTTGTTATATATCACACTGTTATATTTCCATATTTAAATCTTTCGGATGAAAAGGTGAAACAAAGACAAGAAAGTGGGAGTGGCGCCCCAGGGGAAGTCATTCTGGGCTCAACAGCTACTGGGGTTAAATTTAAATATCTTCGAATATAACGGTGTTATAGAAAAAAGGAGGTGTCAAAATGAAGCTATACCTCATCCTGCTCTCGAACGACCCCAAACGCGTTTACCCCGCTCTGATGCTAAGCCTCAGCGCCGCGGCCATGGGCGACGAAGTCCATCTTTACTGCGCGATGGATGGCCTCGACCTAGTGCACAAGGAGCGGTCAAAGGCGATAAGCATGCAGGGTATGCCGCCCGCAGAAAAGTTCCTAACCGATGCCATAAGCGCCGGGGCGAAAGTTTGCGCGTGCGCTCCCTCGATGGACATGCTTGCGATGATGGGGATATCGGAGAACTCAGTAATCGAAGGGGTAAAGCTGGAGGACGTTACGGGATTTTTAATCGATCTCAAAAAAGACCTGGGCAAAGATACTGTGGTTTCGTTCATTTAGGGCGAGAAATTGAGGCTGGGCAGAAACCTCAGATTTCTGTTATGCGCTCTTAGGACGCGGCTAGTCAGCGGGCGGCCCATCTTCTTAAGCCACATGATAACATCGAAGTGCGATTGCATGTGCGCCACATGCCGGTACTGGACACTCGGCGAGAGAGATGAGATGACCATGAACGAAGTTTGCAAAATGCTGGACGAAGCTCGCTCAGCAGGTATGACGGACTACATTGTGTGGGGTGGTGAGCCTCTTCTGCGGAGCGACCTCCCCCAAGTGGTCAAACACGCTAACTCCATAGGGCTGGACGTTACCCTGCTCACCAACGGCAGCAGATTGGCTGACAGGATAGAGGAAATCGCGGGAGAGCTTTACGGCATTATAGTTTCTATTGATCACCCTGAGCCCAAGATGCACGATAAGCTGCGAAGACAAAATGGCATATTTGACAAGGCCGTGGAAGGCATAAAACTGGCGAAGAGCTTCGAACAGTTGAACATTTTCATCAACTGCGTCATTAGCAAGGCGAACGTTGACCAACTTGAGGAGATGGTCAAACTCGCTGAGCGGCTGGATGTCAAAATCACGTTCGAGATGATGGAGGTGGTAAAGGGCTACAACGAGCGCCTAGCCCTATCTCGAGAGGAGACGACGAGCGCAATGCAAAAACTCATTCATCTAAAGGAGGAGGGGCGCCCAATAGCAAATTCGATTGCCTATTTTGAGTCGGTTGGCAATCATTCCGGTTATGTTTGTCATGTCCCAAAAGTTTTGGTCACGGTGGAATGGGATGGAAAAGTGAGGGTGTGTTCCACCATAGCGGAGGAAGCGAAGCCAAAAGGGAATTTCGAGTTGGGGAACGTCAAACTGGAACCGCTCTCCAAAATATTCAAATCAGAAGAATATGAAAAATACGTTAAGGCTGCGGAAAGGTGCTGCAAGTGCTATCTATCTTACCCGAGAGAAATAGCCATGATATACTCATTCAATCGCGAGGCAATAGGGAATTTCTTTTCTAAAATATTGAGATGAGCCGTGAACAAACTACTGATAAGAGTCCATTATTTCCTAAGCGGCCGCTTTTTAACTTAAGGAGAAGTTTGCTGAATGAAACCCCCATACAGAGAAATAGCTTTCACAGAGTTTAGATAACCCGCCACAGGGATGCGCCGCTCAGAAGGAAACCTTTCAGAATTAATTAAAGTGATCGAACAAATATGAAATGACGCCCATGAAAAACCAAGTTGATAATAAGCTCGTGGCGCACGTCTTCAGACAAAATTTACAGCTAGCATCAAGCCTCAGAAGAACCATATGGAAGTACGCCGAGGAGATAAAGAAAAGGGAAAAAATTGATTTGATTAAGATAATGAATTTTTGCGGCACCCACGAATGGGCCACCACACATTACGGGATAAGAAGCTTAATGCCGCCCTTTCTGGACCTAGTGCCAGGGCCTGGCTGTCCGGTCTGCGTGGTGCCAGCGTACTATGTGGATGTCGCGGTAAAGCTCGCTGGGGAGGGCGTGAGGATATACACGTTTGGCGACTCATTTAAGCTTAGGAGCGCGAAGTCGGGCTACCCATCAAGCTTGCAAGAGGCGAAGGCAGAAGGGGGGGATGTCAAAGTAGTTTACAGCTTTTTGGATGCCGTGAAGGACGCTAGCTCCAGTGGAAAGGAAAGCGCGTTTTTCGGTATAGGGTTTGAGACAACCGCGCCCAGCTATGCGCTGGCGCTTAAGGAGATGGTGATCCCTGAAAACCTAAAGCTCCTGAGCGTTGCTAGATTGACCCCTCCTGCAATGAAGTACACCATCAAACTTCACCAAGAGAGGGGGCTATTGCCTATAAGAGGGGTCATAGCTCCGGGTCACGTTTCGACCATAATAGGCGCGGCGGAGTGGGAATTCCTTCCTAAGGCTTTGGGCATGCCTGCGGTCGTCGCTGGATTTGAGCCGCTGGATGTTTTAATGGCCATAGCCCAGATACTCCTTATGATAAAGCAGGGGAAACCTTCAGTCAAAATAGAATATAAGAGGCTGGTTGAGTGGGGCGGCAACGAGTACGCAAGGAAATTGATTGAAGAGGTGTTCGAAAAGGTGTATGCGGCATGGAGGGGGATCGGCTTTATCCCCAGAAGCGGGCTCAGACTTAAGGGGAAGTTCTTCGAAAAGCATGACGCGCTGGAGCACTTTGGCGTGCCGGATCTTACCCCGAGGGAATTCATATATACTCACGCCCACCACGGCATACCATGGGAGCATGACCTCCCACCAAGGTGCAGGTGCGGGGAAGTTGTCGTTGGTATAGCAAAGCCCACGGATTGCCCAATGTTTTTGAAGGGCTGCTCACCGGACAACCCATGGGGACCATGCATGGTTTCCTCGGAGGGTGCGTGCACCATATGGGCAAAATATGAAAGCTCCGCCAGAGAAAGGAAAGAGGAGGGTGGCTGAGTTGTGCTGGGGGGTTCCGGGCAGGGTGTTAAGCGTCGAGGGTCACAGCGCCACAGTTGACTTCGGAGGCGTGAAAAGGGAGGCAATAGTGGCGGCTAGCGACATCTCGCCTGGCGACCTCGTGGTGGTCCACGCGGGCATGGTGATAGGCAAATTAAGCATGGCCGATTTTATGGCAAATGTGGCAATTTATCGCGACATCCTTATGCATGAGCTAATTGACGCTGGACTTGAGGAGAAGGAGGCAAGGGAAAGGGCGACGAATGAAACAGATAAATTGCTAAGCTCCCTAGGAGTTCATGGAACTACCGCAAGCATACAGCCTGAGGCAGAGATCATGGAAGAAGCGGATGAGGAAATCGTAATCCCCGACAACGCTTTCAGGAGAACTTATAAAGTTTCGCTCTCGGACACGGATTACTTGCAGGTTATGCACTACACCAACTACTTTAGATATTGTGAGAGGGCTCAGCAGGAGTTGTTGGAGGGTCTTGGGTACAGCTACGCAACTCTAATCCACAGGTTTGGTCTTTTCGTGCCGACCGTTGAAACATGGGGGAAAATCAAGGGGCCAGTCAGGCTGGACAACTCGATTGAAGTTGCGGTCTGGGTTGAAGAGGTTGGAACCAAACACATCAAATTCAAATCTGTGATCAAAAACCTTACCTCAGGAAAGCTTGTGGCAGAGTGTTCAACTGTCTCCGTGTGCACCGACACCACGATGATGGAATCCATGCCCCTGCCCAAGGAGTTGGTCGAGAAACTTAAAAGCCACATGGCGAAAAACTGACGACTAAAGGGCTTCATTGATGCAGGAGAGCCTTCTGCAAGGGCTGTTCTTTTTGGGAAATATTATTTGTTACCTAAGGTTAACGGCGGAGCATTTTTTAAGTCAAGGCTTAAGCTTGACCGAATGGTTTAAATGCTCCTTTCCGCTCAGATTGGATCATGCGGATAGAGTCAATAGAACTATCATGCCCAACATGTTGCTTCAATTCTTTGCAAAAGGTTGGGGGCGATGAATGGAAATGCGAATTTTGTGGGACTTCTTACAACTTTTCAGAGTTGAGAAATGCATTGGATGCGCTCGTAGGCCAGCAGTTTCCCGAAGATTTTATAGACGAACTTTTAGGAAATGCCAGGCTTGAGAGAAATCCTGAGCTCGGTGAACGAGGTTGGAGATGGATAGGTAGGCATGGTGTATTGCTTACTCTCGACATAGGAAATGGTTGGTATGTTATAGTGAAAGGTAGCAAAGAATTAAAAAGATAAATGCCAGCCATTTTTCACTAAAAAGATTATCTGGCGAAAAAATTCGACTTACGATTTTAAAAATAATTCAATATTGGATAGCAATGCCTCGAAATTATGTGGAACTCTCAAATCAATATCATTGAACCCATATGTCGCTAGATGAATTCTATCGTCTCCAACCTTGGTTTCCTTGGGGACGCGCTCCGCCACCAATATGCCTGCCATACATTCCTCCCCGATCTCATTTACGTAACGTTGAAGTTGCTCTACATCGCTTCTCGACGCCGCCCCCAATTTCACTTCAATTACGATTTGCCTCACCATACCCCTGGGCCAAGCTTCTTTGAGTATTATGTCAACGTACCCCTCCGGCAAGGCTTTTTCCCCGAGCACTTCGAATTCTAGAGCATTAAGACTCTTTATGCCCAACTTGGCTAAGAAATCGTTTAACACCTCTGGATTCAAAAAGTGTTGTCGCAAAAGAGATTGGAGGATTACCTCCCTGAACTGGTAGATTTGCGACGACCTGACGCTTTTACCCCTGACAAATTTCGGGACAAATGTCTCATAAGCTGGCATTTTAAGAGTTTCTGTTTTACCCCTAGAAATTTCCCCCATGTGGGAAACATTTTGTAAAGTTGTCTGATCCGCCTGAAAATGGGATTTCCAGTACCCGCCTCTCTGCAAAAGATTTTCCGCCAAATACATGAATTCTGGTCTAGCCAAGGGTTCTACAAATTCGCGACTTGGTTCAAGATGCAATCGAAAAGCAAAACCGCATGTCCTGCCAGACTCTCTAAAATAAATGGGTTTCCAGGGGGGCACCTTTTCAGCATCAGCAATTGCCTCTTTCTTAATGACTCGATAAAGATTATGAGCTCTCGCGCCATAAAGGAAAGTGACAAAGTCCCCAACTTTAATGTCCGAATATGCCCATACGCCATTTATCGTGCCAGGGAAACCTGCATACGCATATTTTTTGCATATCTCGAGATTCTCTTTCGTTGAGACGGCGATAAAAAAATATTCCTGCATGCATTAAAAATCCACAAGACAGGATCTAAACTTTTCGGTTTAGTAGAAACCATCTCTATTGGAAAAAATTGTCCATTGAAAAAATTTAAAAGTTGATCCAAAATCTTTTTTACGAATATCGATAAAAAATTCTTATGCAAATTTTATTTATTCAAAAATTTAATCAAAATCTCAAATTAAAAAAATGGCCAAAAAGAAGGCGAAGAAAAAGGTAAAAAGTCCGCAAGTAGCACCACTTGCAGCGCCTGCTAATCTTAACAGCCAGCAAACATGCTGTACAGGGCTCCGTAATTACCTCAAATTTCATTTGGCCTTCTGCATCTTATGCTTGGCGCTAGCTTATAACGGCCCTTACTGAGAAGCTACCAACATGTCTACTCCATCGCGTAGGAAACAAAAAAGGGAGGGAGAAGGATTTTTCTGCAAGAGTATTAAAAAATCATGCCCTACCGCAGACACCTTTCTATTCCTCCTATTTGCCCTCTAGCTCCTTGCTCGACTTTTTTCTGTAGGCTAAAACCACCAGCGGCAGGGCTATGGCGAGATAAGCTATGTGGACTACGACCCTCGCCCACTCCGCCTTTATGGTATACCCGAACATGACTGCAAATGTCGAGCCTATTATTCCTTTGTGGTGGAATGGATTACTTTCAGGTATGGCTAAGTCATAGGCGTAGCTCCCAAGCCACCCCAGGTTGCCTCCCGCCTGCCCGTAGAATTCGATGAGCTCATGCAGCCCGTAACCCGCAAGGCCGCCTGCGAGCAGGATGAGCAAAATGCTCGTAAAATAGAAAAACTTTCGAATGCTTATCCTCCTGCCAACCACGAACACGGCATAGCTCAACGCCAGCGCTAAGGCCATACCTATGACTGCGCCCGCAATCGTGGGGATAGCATCCGCGATTAGGGGCGGCGTAAGAAATAGCACGGTCTCAAGTCCCTCCCTAAAAACTATTATGAACGAAAAGGAGACCAGCCCGAAGATCGCCCCCCTGGAGACAATTGCCTCAACGCGCTGTTCCACCTCCTCTTTGATCTTGACGGCCTTTGTCGCCATCCAGAGTATCATCGAAGTTAAAACCGCAACAGCTAGGAGGGCAGCCATTCCTTCAAACAAGACTTGGGCGGTTCTTGGGATGGCGCCATATGATAGCCAAATGATCGCCCCCACGACCAAGCTTGACGACACCGCTAATAAAACGCCTTGCCAAACGTATCGCGAAAGAAGCTTTCTGCCCGTCCTTGAAAGGTAGCCAAGCACGATGGCCGTTATCAGCGCCGCCTCCAGCGCCTCCCTAAATGAAATCAACAGTTGCCCTATCAAGACAAAACCCCATCATTTTAAATATAACACACTTATTAAACTTTCATAGGATTGGTTCTCCTTCGAAATTTTGACTTCGACGAGATTTTCACATTCAAAGAGCTTCTCACCTCACGACCGCTGTAAAAAGGCATTCCAGATATCTGTACATCAAGAAACCAGTTCTGCGGCAGACAACCCCGGTGAGATACTCGCAGCTGGGATGGCGGGCAATCTGCGTTACAGCCGGCTAACAGCGCGCTGCAATGGAGATCAGATCCGCGAGCCTGTCCCTGCCCAACCCCGACCAAACGCTAGCCCTATGTGCAGGTGACTGCTTGGTCCCGTGGCGCACGAAGTTCACTATTGCCCGGTATAGACGGACGAAAGCCTCTGCAGAGGCGAAGCTCTTGAAGTGCCTCATTGTCTTATAGCGCTGCTTGAGGTCTCCGTTTCGGCGCTCAATCGGGTTGTTGTTGAACCTCAGGCCAAACCGTTTGCTCGCAATTGGCACGCCGTGCACAAGCTTCGCTATCCGATAGAAATATCTGTTGAAGGCGCGCTTGATTGCTCCCCACTTGTCGCTGACGAAGGTCACCAGCTTCCGTTTTTCGGGGGGCTTCTTGCGCTCGCGCTCGAAAACCCTGCGTATTTGGTCCCCGAGGCGTTTTTTCAGGCGCGCGAAAAACCTGTCGTAGGCTTTAAGGTCCCTCTTCTCAGACAGCACGGCCTCCGGGCAGTACCCAGTCTGAGAGTCGACCGTGTGGATGACGCAGCACCTGCGCCCTCTGACCTCGACGAAGACCTCGTCCACGTGCATGCGCCCCTTGATTTCAGGCTTCTGCTTGCGCTCAAACCGCTCGATAAGCTCCGAGTACTCCTTCACCCAGCAGAGCATCGCGTGGTCGCTTGGCCTGTACCCGAAGTGCTGCCAGAGGAAGTCCCTGATCTTGCTGAGCGACAGGCCTCCACATACAGGTGCAGCGCCTGTACAATCACGTCCTTAGGGTAGTGTTTTCCCTCGAAGCCGTCTCGCTCGACGAAGCGTTTGCAGTCCTTGCACCTGTATCCCTGGCCGGTCTTGTACTTCCCCCTGTATTTGCCCGCCCTCTTCACCCTCTCCGAACCACAGTCCGGACACTTCAATTTGCCTCACTCCTGACCCCCCTCCTCAGTCCAGCCCCGGACATAATTATCCCTGTCAGGTCAAAAACTTGAAGGAAAACCGGGCAGTGCAGCACCCTTCTATACGCGGCCAACGCCGCACGATGGCATTTCGCTTCAAGAGGGCCCTCAGTCTCCCAAACGCGGCCAGACCCGCAGGTGGAGCTTCGAGGCGTCCTTGCCCTTTAATTGTGAAATGCATGAAATTCCCTCTTCTCTTTCAAAGCGCCCAGACCACTCTCAGAAGCTTCCTTGCAGTTGCCACAGCAGCTTTTTTTCCTTTCCAAAGCATTCGGTAAAAGAACCTGGTCAGACTTGTGTCTTTAGCACACCTGAGATGAGCCCAAACGCACTCTTCAAGTATCCACCGTAAGAACGGGCTTTCTTGTTTAGTGATTCTTCCATGGATCGACATGTAGCCAGACTCTTTCGTTGAAGGCACGAGACCCGCATAACTACAAAGCTTTTCGTCGCTTTCGAACCTCGAGATATCACCTATTTCTGCCAAGATTGAAACAGCAGAAAAATACCCAACCCTTGGAATGCTCATCAGCAGCCTCGCCTCCTTGCTCTCTCCGGCCTTGGATTTCAACTCCCGCTCGAGCTCCTTAATGTTCTTGTCCAAAGTTTCTATGACATCCGTGCAGATGTGGACGGTTCTGCTGTCGAGCTCTGCGAGATTCTCCCTCCCGCGTTTGGTGAACGGGTTCATGGTCAACCTGAACCAACGCTTGGCGAGCTCGGCCCGAACCTTATTCTTGAACCCCGTCCGCTCGTGGACCAAGTACACGTGCAGCCTCACCAGCTCCCTCAGATCCCTGATCTCGTTGGGTGGGACGTAGGCGGTCGGCAACCATCCGAGCTGCAGCAGGTACGCGAGGACCTGAGTTCTTGGCGATGATCCGGGTCCCCTTGGGGTGGGCCAGCACCACCTCGTGGCCAAGCTGCTCGATCAGCTCGTAAACGGGCTGCCAGAAGTAGGCTGCCTCCATCGCAACCTTGGCGTCATCGAAATTCTCAAAGAACCGCTTGAGTTCCTCTGGCTCATTCTGGAGCTTTGTTTGGACGACGACTCCACGCTCATCCAGCACCGTGGCGTGACAGGTTCGCTTGTGGACATCCAGTCCTATCCAATTGGGCATGTTTCTTACCACCTCCACATAGATGGTTTGGGAAGTGGGCTAAAAGCGAAGAATCAGTCATGCCATCAAAAACCACTAAATAGCAGTACTTTTCTGTCGCCAATACCAGTCTGGCCAGCCCAAGACTGTAATCGGTTGATAAAACTATGCCTCAAAAATTACGCAAAGCTAGCGACTAAAGCGATCAATGCGTGTGTTGAAACCAACTTCTTTCGGAGATAATGTTAGTTTTTCCAAAAAGGTGAACATTCACAAAAGCCGTTATTTTGTGAAAGTCAATTTATTGAATACGAACCTGTTGGTTTTGTTCCGTTTGTCACTCAAAAAAATGAAGTTTTCGAGTTGAAGCGCTACTTTTCTCCGGTGGTTACGTAGTTCAAGATTTGTTTAGCAGTCATGTCATTCAGTCCCAGTTTTTCAACGGTAAGTCCCATCTTCCAATAATCAACTTCGTTGACTAAACTTGCAATGTGTATCAACGCATCTACAGTAGGAGTCGGTACGCCCAATAAGTCGCCTAGCGAAGACATAGGGACAAGCCCATATGGTATGTCTTCCCAAATAATGTTTGTTGGATCGTTCAACCTTACGCGAGGGCGCCAAGCCTTATGGGATTCCATGGTGGTTTCAACTTCATAGAATGTCTTTCCTCTCACGCCAAACTGGCTGTATATTCTAATTTCTATTTCTGGTCCAGGAAGTAGCTCCAACCCTAGCCTCCTGCCGATCATTATCTTCTCCTTGTCTTGGGCATCCAACACCCTTCCAACTCCGGGCGAAATTAAGTCTTCGTAGAATGATAGATCCCCCTGTGTTTTTTCCCACCATGCGGTGTTCAATAAGGTTGGGGCGGTGTGAACTGAAACGTTTATGTTTTCTAGGGCTGTTTGCAACACGTTAGATGCAGGAACTATTCTTCCAGGGAAGAGTTTTTTCAAAACGTTAACAACCTTGTTGGTGTTTTTGGAAGGCATGGCTGCCACCGATAACTCTGCCTTCATTGCGTCTGGGTATACAAGAGCTGGTCCCAAGCGTCTAGTCATAAAAGGATAGACCCTTCCTTCGGAAAGAATAGCGCCTTCAGCGGCTTTTTCCTTGAACATATCTGCGAATCTCAGGCAGAACCAGTAGGAGGTCCAGTTCAACAGAATCTGGCCACTCTCCAAGTTGGGCATCACGGTTTTTGCAAAGGCTTCATGCCCATAAGCAGGGACCGTCATCATCGCAATGTTCACCCCTTTAAGTGCTTCTTTTATTTCAGTAGTCATCACCTTTGGCTCGAAGAAACCAGAAAAAATTGCACCTTTTACCTCTATTCCCCCACTCTCTTGGAAAGGTTTGAGATTTTTGGCAAATGCAGGCAACTCAAAGAGATTTACCTTTAAACCTTTTGATATCAGGTATGCCGCTAGCGTGGCCCCAGCAGCACCACTTCCCAAAACCGCCACGGAGGGTTTATTTGTCAAAAAAATCACCGGGCCAGAGTTTATGATACAATTTCTGGCTCGGGGAGCCAAAATACTGTATCTGTTGAAAATCTCCACCCACCAACTCTGGCCCACTTATATTCTTCTCCTATTTTGACTACCTGATAGTATCCCATGTCTCCCCCTGCTTTATCTCCGTACTTATCCATTGGTGCCCATCCAATGATGCTACTGTTCATATCGAAGGCCATTGGCATGAAGTCTTTTACCGCTGTTGCATCATATCTGCCAGCACCGAGAAGACCAAAGGTTATCAGCCAAACTGTATCGTAACAGCACAGTCCATAAATGTCTGCTGTTCTTCCTAGCTTTTCCACTACCTTCTCCTGAACCAATTTAGCTCTCAAACCAACCTCTGGCCGATGATCTGCGTAAATTGCCTTAGCATTAGCATTCATCTCAGCTATTGATGGATCTTCAATTACCCAATCGCACAGGACTCCTCCATCTTGAAATAGCCATTTTATGCCCCAACCTACAGGATTGTATGGTTTCAATGCCGCATAGAATGCCTTTCCCTCTTCGAAGGAAAGTAAGTTCCAGCTTACTTTGTCTGCTCCGTATTTTGATATAGCTGTTTGAACCTTAGAATTTAACTCTCCAGCCTCTGCACTAAACTCGACTGCATCTGGGTTATATCTTATCCCATCGTCTACTTCTATTCCAAAATTCGCGCAATATTCTCTGAGTTTGGTTATTACGCTGTCCGCATAAGCATCCCCTCTCCAAACTGGAATGTGGTATTTTACCCCTTCTTCTCGCAGGAGAGTTGCCAGTGATCTTCCTTCAAAGCCAGTATTGGGTAAGACTCGAAATATGTAATCATTTTCTATTGCAAGTTCATAGGAGTTTGCAGCTGCCACTATAAGGATGTGATTAGTATTTGCATATGACATCATAGCTTTAAGATCTGCGCTGAAGTCTATACCTCCCACGATTGTTATACCCCTTGCGTGTAAGCTCTTTAACTTCTCCAAAGCCACCTCTGGTTTTGTTTCAGAATCTTCCACCACTAGCGTTAACCACCAACCAGCGTTTGCTTTCTGGAGATATTGATTCACATCCTCTACGGCAACCCTAGCCACCGCTAAACCTTGTTCTCCCCAAAAAGCACCTGCCCCGGTAAGGCCGTCAATCCAGCCGATCTTTACCTCGCCGGAGAGACCGCCCGCCACCGGTGGCGTCACGGTCACTGTCTTCGTCGTGGTCGCCGTTGCTGTAACCCCTGGACCAGTTATTACCTCTGCGGGCTTGGCTACCCAACCGGCACCAATCCCGATCACTAGGCCCACCACGAGCGCAATAGTGGCTATTACCACCGGCTTGATTTTATCCACCTCCAAGTACAATAGTCTCCAGCCGAATATATATATGTTGTCAGCACAAAAAAAAATTTGATGAATATCTATTGGCAAACGGCCACAAGTATCCCTTTTCAGCAAGACCAATACCGTTTGGACCCTCTTTTTCATAGGTGGCTTGGTTTTGCCTATTTTTCAGAAGTTAGGGTCTGATCCACAATAGGCTGGCGGATCTCCGCGATCGTGGCCGTTGAGCAAGATCAAACCAGTGGCCCCTTTTCACATCCTCTCGACCCTCTTTCACTTCCTTTAAAGAGGAGGATCTTCCAAAAAAAATTAAAGTAAGGTGGTATACCGTACCCTAAATTTCCGGTCTGTAAATCAAGGCTCCTAGAAAAATGGCCACGCGGAAGCGACCACTACGTGTATAAATATAGAATCTCTGGAAAAAGATCAACAAAAGAACGGGAGCACCATTTGGACACCTGTAACTACAACACTCTTTATGGGAAACGCCAGCTTTCGACAACCCATTCTCTTCGGGAAGATAAAATGAGAGAAACAATAAATTCTTTCGTTAAACTACGATCTGAGCGGGCAAGCGGAGCTTTTATACTTGGCAATGATTTTTTTGAGCATGAACTCAACCCGAACTTGTAGAAAAATTACATAATAACTGCTACTAATTTCGCGCAATCCCTACGCACCGTTCCTGAGCGCTCTCATCGGGCGCTTGGGCATCTGACGGTGCAACTTCACGGCTCGAATTTTACATCTCTGTTGTCCGTGCGGAGTTGAAGAGAAACGCGAAGAAGTTGTATAAGGCGACTCTCGCGTAGAGAAGTTTCTCAGCGACGCGTTCCGTCCTAGCCCTGACCTCATCGCCAAACCTGTTGATGAGCGCGCCTATCGTGTGTTCTTCCGCGAACCTTCTCCCGTATCCCGTTTCGTCTCTCCACTTCTCGTACCCGAGCTTCTTGTATTCTACGATGTGTTTCGCCCAAGCCGGATATTCCAAGCTCTTTCTCGGCGTTGCGCTCTCCTGGGGCCTTATCACAGGATCTGTTTCCCTATCCGCAAGGCCCTGCACGTTGTCCCGCGAGGAGAATCCACGGTCCGCGAACAGCTTCCGAATTTTTACCCGAACCGAGTCCACCATCGGGAGCAGAGTGTTCATCTCATGAGCCTCACCTGGAAGGCCCTCAACCGCGTGAAAAACGCGTTTTTCTGCGTCCCAGAGCAAGCTTAGCTTGATCGTTTGTTGCACCCGGGTCTCTTCCATTCCAACAATTCTGGTTTCGTACTTTCTAAGGGCGAAAGCAGGTGGCGTCGGCTATGCCTTCGATCTCCCCAGAACTCACCAACTCAGCGAAGGTCCTTATGGTTTCGTCGAACAGCCGTTTCGGCAGCCTGTCGATCGCCTTCTGGATGGCGGTGTAGTGCACGCCGGCGATGCCGAGCCACTTGACGTAGCGACTCGCCGCCAGATCGCGGTACGGCATCTGGTGATGATACTCCCTCACGGCGGCGAGGAAGGCCGCCTCCTTTGGTCCGATCTTCGGAGGCCGGCCGGGTCCCTTTTTGCGAGGACAGAGCTGTTCGGACAGGACGGCGAGCACGGCGAAAAAGCGCTCTAGTAGGGCTTCTGGCAGTTCCCTGTACGCTTGATCCCTGGCGCGCCAGTGTTCGTTGAACTCATACTTGGTTATGCCATTCACCTCCTATCACGCGCCGCCTCCTCAGAACGGCCCCAGATTAACTACCAAAAAGGAGGAATTTTAATTTTTCTACAAGCTCACTCAACCCGAAAAGTAAAAAATAGTGGTGCCCCTAACCCGCAAGAATTTTTGCTGGATAACTGTTTCAGAACCATTCACCAAAGTTTAAAAGTTAAAATACTCAAGTGAATCTGGCAGAAATATTATGTCCAGACTCATAGACACAATAAGAGAAGCAATGCTGGCGTTTGATCAAGAGAAGTTAGTTGAAGTCACAAAGAAAAGCTTGAAAGAGGGCTCTGATCCGCTGGAGATAATAAATGCAATTACTGCTGTTTTGCGAGAAATGGGCGATAAGTATGAGAAAGGCGAAATTTTCATCCCACACTTAGTAATAGTCGGCGAAGCCACAAAGTATGTAATTTCGAAAGTTTTGGAACCTCTACTCAAAGATAAGATGGAGAGAAAAACAATTGGACGTGTTGTTATCGGTACTGTAGCTGGTGATATTCATGATATAGGAAAAAGCTTGGTCGCTTTAATGCTTTTCACCGCCGGATTTGAAGTAATAGACTTGGGAAAAGATGTTCCGGTTGAAGAGTTCGTGAATGCTGTTAAAAAACATGACCCAGATATCGTTGGCATGTCTGCTTTGATAACCACGACACGACCTATGCAGAGGGAAGTAATCGAAGCTCTTAAGAAGCATAACTTGAGGCATAAGGTTATGGTGATGGTAGGAGGAGCACCGGTCTCAGCCAAATGGGCTGAGGATATAGGTGCGGATGGTTATGCTGAGAATGCCATCGAAGCTGTTAATGTTGCTAAAAAACTCGTGGGGGCAAAAAATTGAATCAAAAACGCGGGCGACTGGAGTTTCTCTCTAGCGATGAGATCTATGAAATTCATATGGCTTCTATGGAAATATTAGAACAAGTGGGTGTAAAGTTTCTATCACAAAAAGCCTTACAAATATTGGGGGAAGCTGGAGCTTATGTCGATTTTAAGGAAGAAACAGCCAGGATTCCAGAGTATCTTATAAAGGAGGCTATTAAAAAAACACCCAGTAGTTGTACTGTGTTCGGGAGAGACTTTAAGCATAAGCTAAAACTGGGAGGCAAACAAGTTTATTTTTCCATGGGTGGTTGGCTGCCCTATGTCTTAGACCTTGAAACAGGCGAACGCAGGGAAGGCACTTTGAGTGATATAGAATTGTTTTTTAAATTGGGTGACTATTCAGAAAACATTCATTTTTTAGATTGGGCGGTTTGGCCAAAAGACATTCCTGAGTCTGTAGCTCATGTATATGGTTTATTCATGGGATTTAAAAATACAACAAAACCACTTGATGGGTATATTCACGGTGAGAGATATACCGAAGATAATATGAAAATGGCTTCTGTCATTGCTGGCGGTGAGGAGGAGCTTAAAAAAAGACCATTGCTTTTGAGCATAGAAAATCCCACGAGCCCATTACAACACTCTAAAGAAATGATAGAAGGCCTTATGGTGTATGCTAAGTATAGACAACCGCTTGTCATCGCTCCGGAGGCTCAATCAGGGGCCACAGCACCTGCCACCTTGGCTGGACTCATGGTACAACAAAACGCTGAGATTCTGAGTGGAATGGTTTTGGCCGAACTTGTTAGCCCTGGAACTCCAGTGATTTATGGAACCGTTTCGACAATTGCAGACATGAAAACCGGCAACATTGCTTTAGGAGCTATAGAGGCAGGATTGGTTAATGCAGTTACTGCCCAGTTAGCTCGTTACTATAATCTTCCTAGTCGAGGAACGGGCGGCACTACCGACTCAAAAATACCTGACATTCAAGCAGGATTAGAAAAGTCAATAACACTAATGATGGCAGCTTTAGCAGGGATAAATCTTATCTACTCATTTGCAGGAACACTTGAATCAACACTGACGATGAGCTATGAACAACTTATCATTGACAACGAGCTGGCTGGAATGGTGTCTCGAGCTCTTAAAGGCATTGAAGTTAACGACGAAACGCTCGCGGTCGATGTGATAAAAAGCGTGGGGCCTGAACACCATTACTTAACCCAAAAACACACCATAAAAAATTTTATGAAAGAACATTACATACCGAAAATTATTAACAGGGAAAAAAGGGAAACATGGGAAAAGGCTGGTTCAAAGGATCTCAGAGAAATCGCCCGTGAGGAAGTCAAAAGGATTTTGAAAACACATCAGCCGGAACCGCTGGACCGGGATGTGGAAAAAGAGCTGAAGAGGATAATTGAAGAAGTAGAAAAGAGAGAAACGCAGAAAATGTGACTTAGAAATCCTGAGGCTCAGCAAACGAGTTCTCGGATATCTGCTCGAATCTGCGGGCATTGAAAAAGTGACAATCTCAGCACGGCGGAGGCACCAGACCGGCAAACTTCGCTGATCTAACCGCCGCAGATCCCCACCCAAACTTATCGTCGGTCGAAGTCGCCCACATCAAGCCATGAAAGCAAGATCTCTGCCTGTGGAGAAGATCTGGCTGAAGCAGAACCTTTCTTGGCCAAGGACAGGCTTTTATGAGATAACTCCGAGTTGTAAAATGTGGTTTCAATGTTTGATAAAAAAGCAATGAAATTCATGAAGGACTTGATGGAGTCCTTTGGCCCTTCTGGTTTTGAGACGGAGACAGCAAAAATTGTCAAGGAATACCTGAAACCCTACTCAAATGAGATCATCTGCGACAAGCTTGGCTCAGTCATTTTCGTGAAGAAGGGCAGCTCCCAGCGCCCCCGAATACTGATGGCAGGCCACCTTGATGAGGTCGGCTTTGTCGTCACCGGAATAGATGAAAAAACTGGCTTCTTGAAGTTTGGCCCGCTGGGGGGCTGGTGGGACCAAGTGCTTCTCTCCCAGCGGGTCATCGTGAGGACCAAAAAGGGTGATCTGCCCGGTGTCATCGCATCCAAACCACCTCATGTCTTGACTGAGGAGGAAAGAAAAGTTGTCGTGAAGAAGGAGGATATGTACATCGACATCGGGGCCTGCTCCATGGAGGAAGCCGTCAAAATGGGGGTGAAAATAGGCGATCCGGTGACTCCCTGGTCCCCATTTTCAGTGTTTAAGGAGGAAAAATTTGCCTCGGGAAAGGGTTTCGACGACAGAATCGGCGTCTTTGTGATGGCCGAGGCGATCAGGAGGATAAAGGAAAACAACATCCGGCATCCCAACACCATTTACGCGGCAGCGACGGTGCAGGAGGAGGTCGGCCTGAGGGGTGCCAAGACCGCCGCTCACGTCGTTGATCCCGACGTGGGTCTGGTGTTGGAGGTGGACATCGCCGGAGATGTGCCGGGAATCCAACCACATCAGGCCCCAACCAAGCTGGGAAAGGGCCCCTCCTTGCTCACCTATGACCGGTCGATGATCCCCAACCAGCCACTGAAGAACTTCATCATAGATCTTGCGGAGAAAAAGAAAATACCACTTCAGCTCTCACAGTCGACCGGAGGCGGCACCGACGCCGGCAGCATCCACTTGGACAGGGAGGGATGTCCCACCGCCGTCATCAGCGTTCCCACCAGGCACATCCACACCCACGTGGGTTACCTCTGCCTGGAAGATGTTGAAAACGCGGTCAAGTTGACCATTGAAATCATCAAAGAATTGGACGCCGAGAGAGTAAGAAGCTTCACCGCGCTTTAATCAACGGATGTAGCTGGGTTCCTCCTCAGCACCGATGTTTATCTCGGGAACCGGGGCCGGTGGGGTTAACTTGGCCAGCTTCTTTGCCTGCTGCTCCAGATCTTTGAGCTCCAGTTTGAAATTCAGCACCGTCGCCAGAGATCTCAGCACGGCAGCGGCCGCCCCCGCGTCCAGAACTCCGCCCTCGGTGACCCCTAACAAACAAAATCCCCGCATGCCGCGCCGAGAGGCCATCACGGGGATCATTCCATTCATGCCAACGATGACTCCATTGTTCAGCAGCCTGACCCCGCTCTGACTCAGAACTTTGATCAGGGAGGCATCCGAGGCCGCACCGACCACGCCGTAGACACGTCTTTCCTCAGCTGAAACCACATAGGCGGCCATTGACCCGACCACCTTGACACCGTGCCTGGCAGCAACATCCAGCAGATCATCGGTAAGCGCATATTGTCCCGTTGAGGTCGCGGCTTGGGCATCGGCCGTCACCAAAATCATGTCCTGCTTCAAGCCCTCGGGGCGGCAGTGGAAAAAATCCACCTTCAATGGACTCACCAGCCCCTCGTCCTGAATCACCCACTCGGGGAAGTAATCAGAGTAGAGCTCCAGAAACTTCTCCGCCGCCAATTTGTGCACCAGGTACTCAAGGGCAAGCTTGCCCACGTTGGCTATTCCGGGCAATCCCGCCACCAAAACCGGCTCCTTCAGCCTCGGCCTTCTGAGGTACCTCAACCGTGTGGGCATAGTAATTCCTTTGGTTTCACAAGATTTAAGTGTTAAATTTTTACTCGAGCCCTGAGATTAACTTTAGGAAAGGAAATGAGATTAAAATCGCAGGTGATCAGATAAGAGATCCTGTTCCCATCGGCAACGGCGACATCCGCGTGCTCCCGCTGGCCTTCGAGAGCTTCGGCGTGAGGAGCATGGCCACCTTCGTGGAAACTGACGATATAAAAATAGTCATCGACCCAGGCTCGGCACTCGGCCCGAGATTCCACCTGAGCCCCCACGAACGGGAATACATCGCGCTAGCGCGTTCGCGTCGCATCATACTGGAGGCGGCTAGAAGGGCCGAAATTCTCACCGTAAGCCACTATCATTTTGATCACTACGTCCCAAACTTTGAGGACTGGGTGTGGCTCTGGAGTTCACCTGAAATTGCGGAAGACCTCTACCGTGGCAAGACGATACTGGCAAAGGACATCAATTCCAACATCAACGCCAGCCAGCGCAAGCGCGGCTACATGTTCCAAAAGCTGAACTCACGGACGGCGAGAGAAATAAAAATCGCCGATGGCAGAAGTTTCACCTTCGGCCAGACGATACTCCAATTTTCTAAACCGGTGGCTCACGGCTCACCCGGCACGGAGCTGGGCTACCTGCTGATGTTAACGATAAGAACCCCCAGGTGCTGCCTGATCCATGCCTCCGATGTTCAGGGGCCAATTGACGACGAAACCCTACGAATGATCCTCATGGAAAAGCCGGACGCAGCAATCGTGGGCGGCCCCCCGATCTATCTCGCGGGCTACAAAATTGATGAAGGCAGCTTGACGGCCGCCAGAGACAACATGATACGGCTCGTTGAAAGAGTTCCCCTGACCGTGGTGGATCACCATCTGCTGAGGTCACTTGAATACCGGGATTACCTGGAACCTGTGTTCAGGGAGGCTGAAAAAAGAAAGCATCGCCTTCTCACAGCCTCGGAGCTGGTGGGTCTGGAACCCCAGCTTCTGGAGGCGAGACGCAAAGAGCTCCATGAAAGGGAGCCGGTGGCAAAGGATTGGTACAACAGATTGAAAAAGGGTGAACTCAAGGAGGAACTCATCAAAAAATAACTTTAAACGATCACATCCTCTCCGGGGCCGAAATTCCAATTAACTCCAGGGCATTTCTCAAAACGATGCGGACGCAGTTGACCAGGTGCAGGCGAGCAGAGCGAAGCTCCGGTGTTTCGGCATCAATTACCGGGGCCACCTCATAAAAGGCGTTGAAAGCCAGCGCAAGCTCGGCGGCATAAAGGGCGGGCAAATGAGGCTGCCGTCTCTCTCCGGCCTCCTGGATCACCTCGGGAAATCTGGCCAGAAGTCGGATCAAGCGTTGCTCCTGCGGCAACTTGATGACGGAGTAAACCGGCTCAGCTTTCAGGGGCCCGGCCTTGCGGAGGATGCTGCAGGCCCTGGCGTGGGAGTACTGCACCGCCGGGCCGCTGTTTCTCTCAAAGTTAAGCGCCTCCTCCCATTTGAAGGTTATGCGCTTTTCCGGAGAGGTGCTGATGAGTGAAAATCTCACCGCACCGACGCCGACCATCTCCGCGGCCCGGCTTTTGAAGCTCTCGCTGGAATCTGGTGAGTGCTCCTCGACCACCGCGCGAGACCTCGCCACCGCTTCCTCAATAACGTCATCCACGGTGTATCCGATCCAGGTCCCCTTTCTGCCCGAAAATCTGCCGCTCGGCAACCAAACATGTTCATAGGCCAGATGGTGGGAGTTCTCATACTCCTTTTCAAATCCCAGTGCCCTCAGCGAGTTGAAAACAACCTGCTGCGGGAAACGCTGTTCGGCACCGACCACATTGATAACCACATCCGCACGGCCGAATCTATTGTTGGCTCTGCCTCGCTGAGAGGTCGTGTAAGTCTTGGTCCCGTCCGGCCGCTTCGAGTGCAGCCTGAACTTCAGCTGTGCCTCGGTCTTCCCGAACTTCCAGAGCTGGTAGGCGATGTCCCTCATCGTGTACACTGCCGTGCCATCGGATCTGATCAGCACCTTGTCCTCGAGGCCAAAGTCCGATAGCTTCAGCACCAGAGCCCCTTGATATTCCCCGGTCCCCTCAACCAGATACTTGGTGCGTTTCAACTTCTCCAGAGTTTCCCCGAGAATTCCCGACCTTACCAGATCACTTTCCCAGACCAGCAGATCATAGCTGATGCCCAAGCGGTCGGTCGTCTCCAAGTTGGCCTTCACGCATTTTTCTGAAAGAAGCCTCGCTTGCCTTGGATCCCTGCCCTCGCCGCTCTCCAGCTTGGCCAGTATTTTGCGCACCTCCCCTTCAAGCTTGGGATCCTGCTCAATCCGGCTGTGAATTTCCGAGTAAATCAGCCCCAGCATGTGATCAAACTTGGCCCTGGGTTTATCTCTGATGAGGCGGTAGGCCAATAAGGTCTCAGCGACCTGCCTGCCCATGTCATCAATGTAGTTATGAACCTCGACCTGGTAACCCAAAGCCCGAAGCAACCTGGCCAGGGTGTCGCCCACTACGGCGTTCCTGCCGTGGCCTATGTGCAGCGGCTTGGTCGGGTTCACGCTGGTGTGCTCGATCAACACCTTTTTGCCCTTGCCCACTTCAGAGCAGCCGTAGTCGCGATCTTGCCTTTCAATGGTTTCCAGCGTCAGTTCCGCAAGCTTTGAAATATCGACAAAAAAATTAAGATAACTACCCGAAACCTCAACCCTGTCCACCAACCCACCAGGTCTGATCTCCTTACCCAGTTCGGTGGCCAGGATGGCCGGGGATTTGTGAAGTACCTTGGCCAGCTCAAAGCACAGCCTTGTCGCGAGGTCTCCTAGCTTGAGGTCCGGTGGCTCTTCCAGCGTGGCCTCCAAGTTAACCGGCGCCTGCCAGCCCAGCTTGGAAAGTGCACCGCTCAAGGCTTGGACAACGTCCTCCTTGAATCGGCCCCAAGGACCTACCGACATGATATCAAAATTCCTTGTTGATGTTGACCATAAGGTTTTATGCCTTTGGTTAATTAAATTTCCACCCCAATAAAACCGCTGAACTTTATGTCCCCTTTTGACCAAAGAGATAATTGAGGGTGGTAAAATGGTGCTCCTCCACGTCGGCATTGACGATACCGACTCCAAAGAGGGCATGTGCACGACCTACGTGGGGGCAGTTGCCATCAGACGCCTGAAGGAGATGGGATTCAAGATAAAGGGTTACCCCAAACTGATCCGGCTCAACCCCAACTGGAAAATGAAAACGAGGGGGAACTGCGCCGTCGCCTTCACCTTGTCGGTAAAAAAGGAACAGATCCCCCGTGTCAAGGAAACCGTCCTCAAAACCGTGGCGGAACTGGCTGAGCTCCACGTCGATACCACCAACCCCGGAGTCGTCTTTTACCAGGGCAGCCAGATCCCCGTGGAGATGAAAGATTTCTCAAAAAAGGTGGTTCAGGACATTGTCACCATTGAGGAAGCTGAGGACCTCGCGCGAAGGATTGGCGCGGAAATCCACAAATTCAAGCTGGGCCGCGGCATCATCGGGGCCCTGGCAGCCATAGGAAACACACTGGAGGGCGACTGGACGTACGAGTTCATCGCCTACCGCACGCCGGAAAATCGAGGCACTCCGAGAAGAATCGACAGGGCCTCCGTTGAGGAAATGGACAAGAAAACTTATCCCCGGACCTTTGACAATCTGGATCCCAGCACCGGGGAGATCAGAATCACTCCCCACACGCCCTGCCCCGTGCTTTACGGGATTCGGGGAGAAACAGCCCGGGTGGTGAAGATGGCCTCCAGAATGGTGAGGGCGATGGAGCCAATTGAGCAAACGATCGTCTACAAGACAAACCAGGGGACCGATGAACACCTGAGGAAAGTAAAAATTGCTGAAGCCAAGCCGAACTGGTCCGTGATCGTGGAGGGGGTGGTCTCCAAGCCTCCGCGCACCATCCCCGGCGGCCACGTGATCTTCAGCCTCAGGGACGAAACAGGTGAAATTGACTGCGCCGCCTATGAACCAACACGGCAGTTTCGCGAAAAAATAAAAAAATTGATCGTTGGAGACAGGCTGCGGGTCTGTGGCGGGATAAAGGAAAAACCGGAACTGCCGCTGACGATTAACTTGGAAAAGGTCGAAGTGCTTGAACTGGCCCCACTTCTCAAAAGGGAAAATCCCCGGTGCCCGAGCTGTGGCAGAAGGATGAAATCCGAGGGAAAAAACAAGGGGTACTCCTGCAAGGTGTGCAAGGAAAGAGCTCCCGCCGACTCGGCCAGAGTGGTGACTCTGGTCAGGGATATCTCCTTGGGAAAGTTTGAGGTCCCGCCCCGGGCCCGCAGGCACTTGGCAAAACCGCTGGTCAGGGAACTCGGCGAAGATATATAGGCCAAAGCTGAATTTAAAAAGGTGGATCTGCTTGCAGGTTCGGGTGAACATCAGCTACATCTCGGCGGAGAGGTTCTGGGAACAGGACAAGCCAGCCCCAACCGGGGTGCACATTTCAACCAACGTCAACATCATCGGGCTGGACAGGAGAGAGGACAAGCTGGCTGCCCCCTTCGTGGTCACGATCGTCTACAACCCGCCACTGGCCCAGATCAACATAAAGGGCCAGGCACTCATTTTGGGAGATCCTGGGGAAATCGAAAAAATCTATGAGGGCTACAAAAAACAGTCACCGCCGCCACAGCTGTTGCTCCAAGCGATAACCAATACTTCGCTGGTCGAGGCCACCGTGGTCTCGAGATCGCTGAACATTCCCCCACCGATCCCGATGCCAAGCCTGCAACCGCCACAGAAGGAAGACCGGGAAAGGCCAAGCTACGTGGGCTAGTTTAAAGCCAAAATATAAGCCTTACGAAAACTTTATATATGAGATAATTTGACTACTTAAAAGGCTTTTGAAGGGATAATTTTGAGAATAACAGCCAAGATACTGCACCTCAGACCTCGGGGTTTAGTGGCCCGGGCGGATCAAGCACCCAAAATGGGTCAAAGCGTGTTCGACCGCTCGGGGAAAAGGATCGGCAACGTGGCCGACATCTTCGGGCCAGTGAAAGCGCCCTACATCACGATAAAACCGGCCTCAGAGGTGAAATCGGAACTCGACAAACTGATCGGTACTGAAGTATATGTGGGGGAGCCGCATGGAAAAGGAAAAGGTGGAAAGCCAGAAAAAGTGTCCCGAATGCGGGAGCACTAAGCTGGTGCGGGACTACGAGCGGGCTGAGCTGGTCTGCGCTAGCTGTGGCTATATCATTCATGATAAGATAATGGACATGGGGCCGGAGTGGCGCGCCTTCGACCAAGAGCAGCGCGAGAGGAGGGGAAGGGTCGGGGCTCCCATGACGCTTAGCGTTGACTATGCCGAGCCAGTGATCATCGAAAGGGACGGACAGGTGCAGGTCGTGGAGATTGGAAAGTTCGTGGATGAAGTGATTGAGAGGAGCGGGGCCCGGAGGATGAAAAACGTGGAGATTGCGGAGGTGAGCGGCTACAGGACCGTTGCCTTCGACAAAGACCTCAGAATAGGGTTCAGGCCCATCAGCCATGTGGTGCGCCACGAGGTTGTTGAGGATCTATATGAGATAGAGCTCGAAACCGGCCGGAAGATCAGGGTAACAGGGGCGCACAGCCTCTTCACGGTCAGAAAGAATGAGGTATGCCCCATCCGCGTGGACAGCATAAAGAAGGGGGAATTCATAGTGGTGCCGAGGTATCTTCCCACCCTGGAAAGTCCAGACAGGCCCAACCTTCTGGAGAAATTCGCGTCCCTTCCTGAGGAGCCGAAGCTGGAGTTCATGCAGGCCCACGTGAGTGGAGATGGCTGCATCTGCGTGATGGATGAAGAAAACCCAGGATGGCAACCCGCAGGCCAAGTTCACACGGTTTCTGCAAACGGTGCGCTGGGCAACGACATAATGTTTCTCTACCCGCAGCAGGGGGCACTGGCGGGATACAGAGAAGGGAAGATACCTGCCCATGAGATCAGGTCAACTGGCCAGTTCATCGGGGAGAGCAGGTTGACCGGAACACGAGTCACAGATCCCGATGTTGCAAAGGATCTCGGTTTCATAGAAGGTGTCGCGGAGCACAGGAGAAAGGCGGCGATCGAGGACACCGTCCCGGCCCCGCAGGAGTACAAAAAATTCTGGGGGTCGCGGGCAAGGAAGCGAATAAGCAGGGGGCTTGCCATCTCAATCGCCAAAAAGGTCGGTGATGAGAAGCTCTTGGCGCTGGCGGAGAGCCCGCTAGCTTTTCTACGAGTAAGGAAAATCACTAAGGTTAAACCGACCTCCAGGTATGCCTACGACCTCTCGGTGCCGGGATGCGAGAACTTCGTGGCGGGGCTTGGGGGAGTTTTCGCCCATAACACGATCCATGATAAAGGTCTGTCAACCATGATCGACTGGAGGGACCGGGACTCACACGGAAAGGATCTGACGCCAAAGCGCCGGGCGCAGATCTACCGGCTGAGAAAGTGGCAGAGAAGGATCAGGGTATCAGACGCCACCGAGAGAAACTTGGCCTTCGCTCTCTCGGAAATCGACCGCATGGCCTCTCACCTCAATCTGCCTCGCAACGTGAGGGAGGCAGCGGCGCTTATTTACCGAAAAGCTGTCGAGGAAAGGCTGATCCGCGGACGCTCAATTGAGGGCGTCGCTGCAGCTGCGCTCTACGCGGCCTGCAGGGAGAGCAAGGTGCCGCGCACGCTTGATGAGATCGCGGAGGTCTCCCGGGTCAGCAAGAAGGAAATTGGGAGAAGCTATCGATTCATCGCTCGCGAGCTTCTCATTCACCTGCGACCGACTAGCCCCATCGACTACATCCCGAGGTTCGGGTCTGACCTGGGCCTGAGCGGTGCCGTGCAGTCGAAGGCAATTGAGCTGCTCAAAGAAGCGACGAAAAAGGGGCTGACGTCCGGGCGCGGCCCGACGGGAGTAGCGGCGGCGGCCATCTACATTGCGAGCGTGCTCTGCGGAGAGCGCAGGACTCAGAGGGACGTGGCGGACGTGGCGAGGGTCACCGAGGTCACCGTGAGGAATCGCTACAAGGAGCTCTGCGAGAAGTTGGGGCTCGATGTGGAACTCTAAATCTTCTTGAACTTCCGCTCGATCCTTCTGGGCATCCAAGCCTTTTACTGCACTTAATGGCGGAAAACAAGCTGGAGTGGAATAGAGGGAAACGCAGAATTACCGTTAACTTTTCTATCGATAGAATGAAGAAACATAGGCATGTGAAATTCTGACCCTCCAAACTTCAATTTTGTGTGGACAACGTGGGCTGGGGGAACTTCGCAAGGTTAGAACCATACTCCGATGCCCGAGACAAACTAAAACTTGTTGGCAAAAGGCGATCGTGGCTGTGGAGATTAACTAATGACCAACAGACAGCACCTGAGCAGGCAAATTTCAGGCAACCCTTTTATATCACGATGAGAAAGTGCCTTGATCATCATGCGCATCGATCACACGACGGAAAACGGCGTGCATCGCTATGAATGCTGGGACGATTACGGGTGCTCAGTTGTGGCCAGCGCGGTTGCCGTGGAGGAGAACGGCCACATCAACCTGAGGGAAATTAACGTGGGGCGATCCTATCGGGGGCGTGGGCTCGGGACATTGCTCCTCGAGCAGGTGATAGCTGATTTCAGCGATAGAGATCTCGTCGCCAGCGTCTTCGAAGAGCGCGTTCCGTGGTACAGGCGCCACGGTTTCGAACCGGTGGAAAGCAGGGGCGGGCTGATCGAGGTCAAGCGAAGGGGACAATCTCTTAAAATGATCCCGCGAATATGAAGCCGGGGTCGTGGGGTAGCCTGGTCTATCCTGCGAGCTTTGGGTCGCCCAACGCAGAAAAGCTCGTGACCCGAGTTCAAATCTCGGCGACCCCACCAAAATTTCTTCCCGGAAGACGATTGAACTCAGCTGTTGTTCGTCTCTTCCCCCTGAGCACAGAGGGAATGATGGCAACGGTGTTCAGCACAGCGAGCCAGAGAAATGTCTTCTGCAGCGCCTCGACAAAAAGCATCCTGTCCGCTTCATCGATGGCAATAGGGCTGAGCGAGGTAATTATCTGCGTCAGAGTCCCGTAGGGAACTGTTAGACTCATCAGCAGCACGGCCAAGCTGAGGCTGATCACGTAACCCACGTTAAACATCGTGTTCCTGAAAGCCGAACCAATCCCCTTTCTTTCTGGAGGAACACAGCCCATTATCGAGCTCACGTTGGGGGAGGCAAAAATACCCATTCCAACGCCAAAGAGGAGCGTGTAGACGAGCACCAGGGAATATGGTGTTTGGGCATCCATTGTTGAAAACAAAAGCAGCGACAGGCTGGTCACTGCCAGACCTGATGTCGTGAAAGGCAGGCAGCCGAAACGATCGGAGAGCCGGCCGCTGATCACCCCGACCACGAAGTAGGCCACCTCAAAGGGGATCAACCTCATCCCGGCATCAAAAGGGTCAAGGCCGACGACGAGCTGCAGGTAAAGGCTCAACATCAGCAACACCGCTCCCCAGGCCGCCGCGTTTAAGAGTTGCGCAATGTTGCCTCCAGCAAACTCCCGTATCCTGAGCAAACTCAAATCAAAGAGGGGATACTTGGTCCTTCTTTCGTGCACAACAAACGCCACCAAGGAGACGGCAAAGATGACCAAGAGGAGACAAACGGTGCTCTGCTGCGCCACTCCATAGGCGGCAAAGGTGAGGGCGAGGAGAAACGCTGTGATCGCGGTGGTTATGGTTATGAACCCGCCCCAATCTATCGGGCTTCCCACCTCCACCTCGGCAACCTCCCTGAGCCTCTTGCTGGCCCAGAGAGCTCCAAAAATCCCTATGGGAACGTTGATGTAGAAGAGGGCCCTCCAATCCAAGACAGCGAGCAGCACTCCGCTCAGGGTCAGGCCGAGCATGGCGCCCAGCCGGAAGGCACTTTGATTTAGGCCGAGGAAGAAGCCAAGTTTCTGCGGCGGCGTTGCATCCACAATCATTGTCACACCAACCGTGGAAAGAATGCCGCCTCCGAAGCCCTGGAGGCCTCTGAACAGGATAACCTGAACAGGCTGTGAAGAAAGGCTCGTCATGGCTGCACCCAAGGTGAAGATCACGAAACCGGCCACGTAGATTTTCACCCGGCCAAAAATATCGGAAGCTCTGCCCACGAGGAACAAGGCCGCGGTGCTGGCAAGCATGTAGGCCTGGGTGAACCAGATCGCCTGCTCGGCATCAGCATTCAAAGCTGCGGCCACCTGCGGCAGGCCGACGATCACTATCCTGGAATTAATGCCGAACATCAGCATTCCGATGGTAGTTACCGTGAGAACCGTCCACTCATATCTCAAAAAATCGCCTCGTCAGTCTTAAGGGAGTAATCAAATCCTCCTTTTAAAACTGTTATTTTTTTGGGAAATTTTTCTGGTAACCGCCTAAATTGCCCCTGTTCCGACTTTAAAACACGCCGGCACCAGCAAAATTTAAAAATAAAAAATCAAACTAAAACGTCAGGTGCCTTCCGTGAAAGCGAAACTCGTCTTGGCATCGGCATTAGGTGTGTTCCTGCTCAGCATTTTCTTCCTTCCACCAGTGGCCTCACAAACCTACCAGCAAGAACCAAGCCGGGTCAAGGTCGGCGTCTGGATAAATTCCATAGAGAAGGTTGACACCCCGGCGCAGACCTTTTCCGTGGACTTCTACCTGTGGTTCAAGTACCACGACATCAAGCCGGATATCGAGTTTCTCCGGGGAACACCCAGAATGGACCTTGTGACTGAAGAAGAACGACCGACTGAAAATTACATAGAGTACCGGGTAAGGGGGGCCTATGTTCAGCCCTTTGACTTCAGGGACTTCCCCTTGGATGAACACTTCCTCTCCATCTCACTTGAAGACAAAAATCACGACATTACTGAGCTGGTCTTTGAGCCCGATTTGGAGGAAAGTGGAATCGATCCCAGCCTGAGCGTTGCCGGCTGGGACGTGAAGGACTTCCGCATCTACGTCAGCGAGCATGCTTACCCTGATGAAACTTACTCCCAGCTCACTTTCGGCCTTACCGTCTATCGCTCCAAGATCTCGGCAGTTCTGAAGAACTTTCTGCCGATCATCATCATAACTTTGATCTCCCTCCTCACTTTCGCCATCTCGATAAAGAATTTTGGCCAGAGGGTGGGGATTTGCGTTTCAACTCTGATGTCAGCTGTTGCCTACCACATTGCCGCCCTAAGCGGGTTACCCGCCCTAGGCTATCTCACCCTTTTTGACAGGATAATGCTCGTAGTCTACACCGTTTTCCTCTACAACCTCCTCGTCTCGGTCCAGGGGATGAGGCTGGTGGAGGCCGGGAAAGTAGAAGAGGCAGAAAAGTTTGAATCAAGAATGCAGAACCTGCTGCCGGTGCTCGTCGTGGTATTGGGAATCATCTACATCTGGCTGTTCGGGATGATTTAATCCTTAATACCAGGCGGCTAGCCGCACCGACTAAGTTGGAGGTGACATATCAACGGCAAAATAGCGTTATTGCCTCATTCCCTTTCTTTCTTCATCGTCTCGACTATGCCGCCTGGTATTAGCGCGACTGTCGAAAGCTATTACGACAGATAATGTGTTAACACTGTTATTTAAAGTTGTCGATTTTAAACTATTTTCACCGGCGGATGTTTTATTTGGGGAACACACACAACCTCTTGGGGGAACTTTATGGTCTCCGGCGCGGAAAATGCGGCCAAAACAGAACCTAGAACTGAAGACGTCATCATCGAATCCGTGGAAAAATGGCTTGACAACCCAGTCGCTAGGACCATGTTAAAGCTCGTCTGCGGAAAGAGCAAGCACGGCGGTAATCGTTTGGACATAGCCATTCGAAAATATCTTGGGGAAAACATCAAATGTGACGTCCGCGATGCCCTGGCTTCAGTTGTGGTCAAATTCGTGCTGGATCATGGAGCCAGCGCCTTTGGCTACTCCAGCGCAAACCTGAAGGAAAACCTTTCCGATCCCCTGATCCGGCGCGGAATGGTGAACGTGCTTGAAGGCATCGCCAAGTACGGTACCCGTCGGCCCTTCACCTCGGTGGCGCCCTTCCTCGTCGTGTGGAACTACACCAAGGCCTGCAACCTGAGGTGTGAACACTGCTATGAAAGTGCCGGGCCGAGGGCGATGGAAGACGAGCTAACCACGGAGGAGGCCAAACGCGTCATCGACGAGTTTGAAGAAGCAGGTGTGGTGGCCATAGCCTTTTCCGGCGGTGAACCTCTGATGAGAAGGGACATCTTTGAAATAGCTGATTATGCCAAAAACAGGGGGTTTTACACCAGCATTGCCACCAACGGAACGTTGATAACACGAGAGGTGGCGAAGAAGATGAAGGAAGTGTTTGGCTACGTGGAAATCTCGCTGGATGGCTTTGAGGCCGAACATGACAGGTTCCGAGGCGTGCCCGGGGCTTGGAAACTCACCTGCGCGGGTATCAAAAACTGTGTGGCGGAGGGGATTGACACCTGCGTCGCCCTGACGGCCACACGCTACAACCTTCACGAAATCCCGAAGCTGATTGATTTTGCTGAAAAAGAGCTGGGTGTCAAAAGGGTGATAATATTTAATTACGTGCCTACGGGGAGGGGAAAGGAGATAATCGAACAGGACCTGAGTCCTGAGGAAAGGCAAGAGCTTCTGGAATACCTTTACAACAAAATGATGGGCAATAACTGCCGCCTGATCTGTTATTCCACCGCACCCCAGTATTCCATGGTCTCGTGGAACTATGCCTTCGGCAATGAATCGGCACCTTTGGTGGCCACCCACTTCACCAACGAGGGGGCGATTAAAGCTCTGCAAGGGAGGACCAAGAGCCTGGCAGAGTTTCTGGGCGGGTGTGGAGCGGGCAGGCTGTACTGCGGTCTGGAGCCCAACGGTGATATCACGCCCTGTGTTTTCATGCCCATAAAGCTCGGCAACATCAGGAGGGATCGTCTCCGCGAAATCTGGCACTCCTCAGAGCTGCTCTGGAAACTGAGAAACCGGGAGGACTTGGAAGGATGCGGCCAATGCGAGTACAAATACATCTGCGGCGGATGCCGGGCCAGAGCCTACGGCTACTACGGTGATGTCCAGGCCCCAGACCCGGGCTGCGTCCACAACCTCCACTACTGGAACCTCCTCAAGCAGGAGAGAAAATCACCCACCTCAGAAAAATCCCCCGCCTAGGCCTGTGACTTAATTTTCCCTTCAGGAAGCAATCTTCTTAACTGTGGTTGGGTAGTTTAGAAAGGGAACACGATGGAAGCGGAAAATGTCGTCATAGAGGCTAAACTGTATCGGGGCAAAATAATCGTCTGGGACGAGGCGCAAGCAAACCAGCTCTACCAGCGTGGTTTTTTCGGCAAGCCGCTGAGCGGGGGGAAGCTGCAACTGGCGCCGGTGGAGGCCCTTTACCTGATGGAGACGGGGAAGATAATTGTGACCAACAGCGAGGGGAAGAAGTTGAGCTTCAAAGCACTGGCGGAAAAATTCCTCGAAACCGATCCGGAGCTGATGCTCAAGTACGCGGCCTATGCCGACCTGCGCTCACGGGGTTACATCGTCAAAACGGGTTTAAAGTTCGGTGCCCACTTTCGCGTTTACGATCGCGGGGAGAAGCCGGGTGAGGCCCATTCAAAATTCTTGGTCCATGCCATCCCTGAGGGTGTAAAAATGACTCCAACGGAACTGGCCCGTGCGGTCAGGCTTGCTCACAGCGTGAGGAAAAAGATATTCTGGGCCGTGGTCGATGATGAGGGTGACATCACCTATTACTCAGTAACTAGGGAGAGACCCTGAATGACCATAAAGCTGGATCCGTGGGGAGCCGCCATCCCGGAAAACTACACCCGGGTGATGGAAGAGTTTGGGATATCGCCGTTTGAGAACCTGCTTCAGGACATCCCCGACCCCCACCCCCTGATGAAGAGAAGGATAATTTTCGGACACCGGGATTTTGAGCGAGTTCTAAATGCTATAAAAAGGGGTGAAAATTTTGCGGTGATGACCGGCCTGATGCCCAGCGGAAAAATGCACCTTGGCCACAAGCTGGTCATTGACCAGCTGATCTGGTACCAGGGCCATAAATCGGACATCTTCCTCTGCGTGGCCGACCTGGAGGCATACTCCGCACGGGGGATCTCGCTGGAACAGTCCAGAAAATTTGCCGTTGAGGAATATCTGGCGAACTACCATGCCCTCGGTTTGAACCTCGATCGTTGCCACATTTACTTCCAGTCCACGAACGACGCCGTGCGCCAGCTCGCCTTTCTGCTGTCAAAGCGCGTGAACTTCAGCGAGATGAAGGCAATCTACGGCTTTGCGGGAGAGTCAAGCATTTCCCAGATATTTTATCCGATGATCGATATCGCCGACATCCTGCATCCTCAGCTGAAGGAATTCGGCGGCCCCCGCCCAACTGTTGTTCCTGTGGGAATAGATCAAGATCCCCACCTCAGACTGGCCAGGGACGTGGCGTCCAGATTTCAGAAGGAGTTCAACTTCATCCTGCCCTCTTCCACTTACCACCGGTTGCTGCCGGGGCTCACCGGGGAAAAGATGTCGAGCAGTCGTCCTGAAACAGCCATTTTCCTCACCGACTCCGACGAAGAGGTGGAGAAAAAGATAAGGAATGCCTTTACCGGTGGTCTCCCCACGGCCGCGGAGCAACGCAAGCGGGGAGGGGATCCGACCAAGTGCCGGGTTTATGAACTCTACGTTTATCACCTGTTGCCCGATGATGAGAAGCTGTTGGAAGTAAATGAGCTCTGCCGATCTGGAAAGATGATCTGCGGCGAATGCAAAACCAAAGCAATAGAATTGATGAAAGATTATCTCAAGGAACACCGCGTTAAATACAGACGGGCGCTGCCCAAAGTTAGAAAAATTGTTGAGAAAGTTTAAAACAACCCTTCAGCCCCGCCAACCGCTTAGCATCTCCAACAGCGAAATCTTCTAAAAGGGCGATTTTTGCGAGCGGTGGATTTCAGAGATCTGGTCAAGAAGCTATCCTCTTTTTCAAATCGGTGAACCTTGGGCAGATGATTGAAAACTGACGATGTTTTTGATCTGTTTGATCTTACCACTTAAAAACAAGGACACCATCCATTCCGCCGGCACAAACAATGTTAAGATTTTTGTCGGGAGCCCATGACTTGGTCAACGTTTGCGGGGGGTATAAATTTTAAGACCAACTTCCCATATTTTACTGCGCGATGAAGACACAGGCTTCTGATTTAATGATGAAGATCTTGAGTCACGAGCGCATTTGACATCTACTTCGGTCTCAGATATTTGGCTATGAACTTGGGATCAACCCTCTTGAGCTCAGACTCCGGCAGGCTGCGCAGGAGCTCCCAGCCTAGGTCAAGGGTGGTCTCGATCGGCCTGTCCTCATCCCGACCCTGATTCACAAACTCCCTCTCAAATCGATCGGCGAAGGCCAAGTAGCTTCGATCCCTCTCAGTCAAAGCCTCCTCACCGACGACAGCGACCAGCGACCGGATATCCCTGCCCTCCGCGTAAGCCGCATAGAGCTGGTTTGAAACATCCATGTGATCCTCCCTTGTGTGGCCCTCACCGATGCCATCTTTCATCAACCTAGAGAGAGAGGGAAGCGGGTTTATCGGAGGATAGATTCCCTTTCGATGAAGCTCGCGCTCCATGACAAGCTGCCCTTCGGTGATGTATCCCGTCAGGTCGGGGATGGGGTGGGTGATGTCGTCGGCGGGCATCGTTAGAACCGGCATCTGGGTGACTGATCCCTTTCTGCCCTTTATCCTGCCCGCCCGCTCGTAAATGGAGGCCAGATCGGTGTACATGTACCCTGGATATCCGCGCCGCCCCGGAACCTCGCTCCTAGCCGCAGATACCTCTCTGAGAGCCTCGCAATAATTGGTCATGTCGGTCAGAATTACCAGCACATGCATCCCCTGAGTAAAAGCTAGGTACTCGGCAGTGGTCAGCGCAAGCCTCGGCGTAAGTATGCGCTCGATTGCCGGGTCATTGGCCAGGTTCAGAAAAACGGTTGCGCGCTCAATCGCCCCGCTTTTCTCAAAACCATTTATGAAAAACGCCGCCTCTTCATGTGTGATTCCCATCCCGCAGAACACCACGGCAAACTTCTCCTCCTCGCCCAGAACCTTGGCCTGCCTAGCTATCTGCGCCACCAGCTCGTTGTGTGGCAGCCCGGCACCTGAGAAAATCGGCAACTTCTGACCGCGGACCAGCGTGTTCATGCCGTCAATCACTGAGATGCCGGTCTGGATGAACTCACTCGGATACTCCCGCGCTGAGGGATTTATCGGCGCCCCGTGGACATCCCATTCATCCTCAAATATCGGCTTTGGTCCACCGTCTATCGGTTCCCCTCTTCCGCTGAAAATGCGGCCGAGAACCTCCAGCCCGACGCCGAACTTTACCGTCTCGCCTCTAAACCTGACCTTTGTCTTGAAGGTATCTATTCCCCTCGTTCCCTCGTAAACCTGAATTACGGCGCGGTCCTCATAGGCATCTAGCACCTGGCCGTGCTTGACTTCTCCATCGGGGGTGGTAATGTCAACAACCTCCCCATAGGCCACGCCGCTGACGCCCTCCACGATCATCAGGGGGCCGTAGACCTCAGCAACCGTAAGGTACTCGCGGCTCTTCATCGCCTCACCCGGAACATTTATCCTCCGCCGCCGGAGCCTTTTTCATCCTCAGCAAGTAATCAAACTGCTCCCTAAGCTGTTTTTCCATCTTCCGGTATTGCTTGGCGAACTCTTCCGCCGTCAGCCTTTTCATTCCGGCAATGCTCTCTTTGACCGGGAGCTTTCTTATTTCCTCAACTGGGATTCCCCGTTTGGCGGCCTCAACCGCATTTCGGTAGAACTCCATTATTATCTTCAGCATGCCGATCTGCTTTTCCGGGGCACAGTAGGTGTCGACCTCGTGAAGAGCAAACTGCTGGAGGAAGTCCTCACGCATCATCCGAGCCGACTCCAGAACGGCCCGCTCTGGCTCCGGCAGGGCGTCGGGGCCAACGAGCTTCACTATTTCCTCAAGCTCCGCCTCTTTCTGCAGCATGGCTATTGCCTCGTCACGCAGGCTCTTCCAATCCTCATTGGTTTTTGATTTCCACCATTCCTGGACATTGTTAATATACATGGAGTAACTGGTGAGCCAATTTATGGCAGGAAAGTGGCGCCGGTAGGCCAAGCCGGTGTCAAGCGCCCAGAAAACCTTAACGATCCTGAGAGTGTTCTGGGAAACGGGCTCGGACAAATCCCCGCCCGGCGGGGAAACGGCGCCAAGGACGGTGACGGAGCCGAAACGCTCATCGGAACCCAAAGTTCTCACGCGGCCGGCCCTCTCATAGAACTCGGCCAGACGTGAAGCCAGATAGGCAGGGAAGCCCTCCTCACCGGGCATTTCTTCAAGCCGACCAGATATCTCACGCATGGCCTCGGCCCACCGGGACGTTGAGTCGGCCATAAGAGCCACATCATATCCCATGTCCCTGAAGTACTCGGCGATCGTGATTCCGGTGTAAACGCCCGCCTCTCTGGCGGCCACGGGCATATTTGACGTGTTGGCTATCAGAGCAGTCCTATCCATCAGTGACTCGCCAGTCCTAGGATCTTTTAGTTCTGGGAAGTGTACCAAAACATCGCACATCTCATTGCCGCGCTCACCAGCGCCTATGTAGGTGATAATATCGGCGTCGGCCCATTTAGCCACTTGTTGTAAGAAAACCGTTTTACCGGTCCCAAACCCGCCAGGAATGGCGGCGGTTCCGCCCTTCGCTATCGGGAAAAAGGTATCGGCGACACGCTGGCCGGTGAGCAGTGGCAGATTTGGCTCCAGCTTTTCTTTAAAGGGCCTCGCGCGCCTGACCGGCCAGATCTGCATCATGCGGACATTCTTTTTTCCCTCAGATGTCTCGAGAACAGCGATCACGTCCTCCACTTTGTGTTGTCCCTCGGAAATTTCCAGAACTTTACCCCTCACTCCCGGTGGAACCATTATCCGGTGCTCGACGATCTTGCTCTCTTTGACAGTCCCCAATACATCGCCTTCGACCACTTCGGCTCCTTTTTTCACCCTCGGCACGAAATCCCACTTCTTCTCCCGTGGCAAAGCAGGGGCAAAAACACCCCGCCTTATCATATCTCCAACTTTTTCCCGAATGACGGTCAGGGGCCTCTGGGTGCCGTCGTAAATTGCGCCGATCAGCCCCGGGCCCAGCTCTACCGAAAGAGGCCTCCCCGTTCCCTCCACCTTTTCTCCCGGCTTTATGCCCGTGGTTTCCTCGTAAACCTGAATGGTCGCGCGGTCGCCGGTAAGGCCGATTATCTCTCCCATCAGCTGTTCATCACCAACCCTGACCAGCTCGTACATCTCAGACCCGCGCATGTCGTCAGCGATAACGACGGGCCCGGTAATCCTCACTATCCTTCCCACTGAGTTGCCCCCATTATTTTTAGAGACCCTGTTTTTATGAGTTTACCCCGAAACTACCAATTGTCTCAGGTAAATATAGCTTAACTTTACGAAATCATCAGCCGAAGAGCGGGTCGGGCGAAATCTTCAATTGAGAAAACTTTTATTGGCCACTCAATCAAACTTTAGCAGAGGGTGGCAATTTGATCGACGAAGACCTTCGGTTGATCTTCGAAGCAGAACAGGAGGCAAAGAAGAAGGTCGAAGCGGCACGCCAAGAAGCCTCGGATTTGCTCGAAGAGGCGAAAAAGGAGGCTGAAAAGATTAAGGAAAATTACTCGTCATCCACACAGCTCAAGATAAAAAAAATTCTTGAAGACTATCAGAGAAATGCCGAAGCGGACGCCCGGAAAATACTCGAGAGCGCCAGACAGCAGCAAGAGGCCATGGAAAAGGAAGCCAGGGGTCGCTTCTCCGATGCTGTCAGGTTAATTTTTGAGGCCGTTCTGGGGCGAACCCATGTTTAGAACCGCAAGGATGCAAAGGTTTCGGGCCATTTATCCCAAGCGATTGCACGAGGACATCATCGCCAGCCTCCACGAAGCCGGCATAGCTCAATTCAAAGAGGTTACCGCCCCGGAAATAGAAAGGATGACAATCGGTGAAGAGATTCACCAGCTTTCCTCCCTGCTCGCAGAATTGAGGGAAATTCAGGAGTTTCTCGGGCCACCTCAGAAAGTCGTCGAGGTTGAGGAGATAAGCTGCGCCCAACTGATAGCCCGGGCGGAAAAACTGTTGAAGACAATTAAACCGAAGTTTGATTCATTGAGGGGAACGGAAAATGAACTCAACAGCAAAAAATCGGAGCTGACCGCGCAGATTGAGGTATTGAAGAAGTTTGTTGAGATGGAGTCTCCCCTCAGCTACCTCAGGTCCACGGACGAGATTAAAACCATCGTCGGCTCGATACCAGGAGAAAGAGCCCAAGAATTCCTCAAGGAGGTCAACGTTACACTGGAGCACAAAGTCTTTGCCACAGTTTTGGGTAAGGAGAAAAAGGTAACTTTCATCATCATTTGCCGCGCCAGGGATCAGACAAAGCTCTTACCGGTTCTCTACCGCTTCGGTGCCGAGCTGATGGACGTCCCGACCTATTCCGATTTGCCCAAAGAGGCGATTAAGAAGCTTGAAAAACAGCTGCAAGAACTTGCCGAAAAAAGATCCGAGTTTGAGGCCAAAAAGAAGGATTTTGCCAAGGCCCATTCCGCGCAGATAAGTGCAATGGTGGAAATGCTTGAAATTGAAATAGAACGCCTGAAATGCTCCAAATTCTTCGGCAACACGGAAAACACGGTGGTGATCGAGGGCTGGGTGCCAAAGAAAAGAGCTGATATTGATTCCATACTCGTCCCGATCACCGGCGGGCGACACATCGTCAGACTCTATGACCCCAAAGCTGAAGAGACGGAAGCGGTGCCATCACAGTTTGAGAATCCCAAAATAGTCAGTGATTTTGAAATCATCACCGAGACCTTCAGCACGCCCAAGTATGACGAGATAGATCCCACGCCATTCATATCACTGACCTTCCCCCTGTTTTTCGCCATCTGCCTCTCTGACGCCGCCTATGGTCTGTTGATATTGATCTTTTTGTTATCGGGGCTCCGGATAACACAGATTTTCCCCAAGAAGTTAAAGACCATACTCATACTGGGCTCTGCCACCACCGTCGTCGTCGGGGCCCTGATCGGGGGCTGGTTCGGGATGTCTCCGCTCTGGATCAATGCCATGGAGAACCCCATACCGATACTGAAAATCGCCGTTTTTTTGGGCATACTGCACATCATCCTGGGCCAGCTAATAAACGTCGCAAAGGACATTCTGAGGAGGAAATGGAAGCTAATGATGCTCAGCCATCTCCCCCACGTATTGATCATCATAGGGTTGTTTGGTATGCTATTCTGTGTCCTTGGCATTGGCCTACTTGAATTCGGAATAAATTTCGTCTTTCCCAAAATGAAGATTTTTGACGTTTTCAATCCCCTCGTGGCGGCCCCCCCGCTGGTGGTGGCCTTCAGAGCACTCTTCTTCGCTGGATTGGGGATTGAGATGGCGGGCGCAGCTATTCTGGCAACAGGGGTGGGGAAAATAAGCGGGCCAATAAACGTCGTCTATGGGTTGAGTTCACTGATCACTGATGCCGCTTCCTACACCAGGCTCATGGCGCTGTGCACTGCCTCAAGCATCATAGCCTTTACGATAAACTATATCGGGATCTGGCTCTACAGCAGTTTGTCGCCTGCCCTCGCGGCAATATCTGAGGTCTTGGTAATCCCGCTGATGATAATACTGGTCTTCGGCCTCTTCGTGGCCCACTGCTTCAATATCTTCATCCAGAGCCTCGGAGCTTTTATCCACACCCTGCGCTTGCATTATGTTGAGTTCTTTGGAAAATTTTTTGAAGGAGAGGGAAACAAGTTCTCACCATTTAGAGTTATAAGGAGGTTCACCAAAGTAAAAAAGAGGTGAGGGAGCTGATACCTGAGGGAATCTGGGTGGCTCTGGCCGCAGGATTGGCCATTGGCATTCCTGGAGTAATGGCAGGGATAGGCGTGGGCATGACCGGCGTAGCGGCGGCGGCTGTTGCCAGCGAGGACCCGAAGAAGGCCTACAAGGCCTTCGTGTTTCAGCTGTTGCCAGGAACTCAGGGAATATACGGCTTCGTCGTGGGGTTTTTGGTCATCATCGGCGCTGGGCTTGCACCAAGCAGCGTCATCCCCGAGATGGCTAAAACAGGGATCGTCGGCCTGGCAGTTCTGGCCGCAACTCTTCCAGCCATTCTGCAGGGATTTACATCATACCCGCAGGGGTTGGTCGCTTCCGCAGGTGTTGCCGCTTTTGCCAAGAAACCAGAGGTGTTTTCCGCATGCCTAATGTACGTCGTTGCCGTGGAACTCTACGCAATACTTGGTTTCTTGGCTAGTGTTCTCCTGCTGACATTTATAGGCGTTCTGTAGAGGGGAGCACCTTGCCGGCCGAAAAAGGCGCCAAGCTGTTAGCCGAGGATATCTTGAAGGAAGCTGAGGAGAAAGCAGCCGCCATTATCAAGGAAGCCAAACAGCAAGCGAACGCTATCATTGATGCTGCCAGAATAAACGCGGAAGAGGAGGAAAAAAGAAAACTGGCGGGAGCAACCGCGAAAGGACAACAGATCTATCGGGAAATCTTGGCTCAGGCAAAGGTTGAATCTAAAAAAGAAATTCTGAAGAAGAAAGAGCTGCTCATCAAAGAAGCCTTTAAAGAGGCGGAAGAAAGGCTCAGAAAACACAGCTTGGCGGCGGAATACAAGGAGGACCTCATCAGGATTACGGTGAATGCCTGTAAAAAGCTTGACGCAACGGACTTGGTAATCACGGCAAACCAGAGGGATCTGAAGACGCTCAAATCCTCAAAGGAAACCATTGAGCGGGAGCTGGAAAGGGGCAACAGGAAAATCAAAATCTCCTTCGGTGAACCGATTCAAACGGCGGGCGGCGTGAGGGTGAAAACGGCTGACGGCAGAATCGAGGTCGACGAGACTTTTGAGGGAATTATTCAAAAACAGTTCGAGTTGTTGAGGGTAAAGGTGGCAAAAATATTGTTCGAAGGATCTCAATGACTGAGATATTGATCATCATCTTTGGGATCATCGGCCTTATTTCTGTGCTGATTGTAATGCATGCTAGGCGGACGGTCGGCTACGTCTACTCCGGGGCAATAGTGAGTGCCTGGGAAGGAAAACTGTTGAAAGAGACGCGACTGGTGGAAATGGCCGATGCCCCCGGGATGGAAAACCTGATCGCGTCGCTGGAAGATACCGAATATCGCCCGTTGCTAAACGAGGTCTTGAGGGACGGTGAAATCGATCTGGAAAGCGCAGAGATAGCGTTTAAAAACCATCTGAACCTCCGTTATCTCGAAATTCTAAAAATAGTTCCCCAAAAACAGAAGGAAGTCATAAGAGGACTGCTCAAGAAGCTGGAAATTTGGAACCTGAAAGTGATCCTCACTGCCATTCACAACGGTGCAACGGTTGAGGAAAACATCAGGCGTTATATGAGCTCCCCAACGATGCCGAGTGAAAGGATCGAAATGCTAACCACGGCCAGAAGCTTGGAACAGCTGCTGGAATTTCTTAAAGACAGCGAATACTACGCCGTCCTTACGACCGCGCTCAAGGATTACCGAGAACGTGGTTTAATTTCCCTTCTCTCCGCCCTCGACATTTACTACTATACCAGCCTGTGGAAGACCGTGCTCCAGTCCAAAGCCCAGCGCCAAATTTTGATGAAAATGATCGGATGTGAAATAGATATCGTGAACATCAAGCTCCTCCTCCGGTTAAAAAAGGAGGGGGCGGCGCCAGAGGAGATCGCCGGATATCTTATTCGGCCGGCCTATCTGTTAACCGAGGGGATGCTTCGGGACATGACCTATGCGGAAAATATAAGAGCAGTCCTAGATGTGCTCTCCAAAACCCCTTACGGCCGGACCTTGCTTGACCTGCTGCCCCAGATAGAATCCCAGGGAATTTTCATAGCCGAAAGGGCACTGAATGAGATGCGGCTGAAATTATTCAGGCAGATGGCAATCACTCATCTCTTCAGCCTGGCCCCGGTAATCTCATATATCCAACTCAAGGAAACAGAAGTCAGAAATCTGTTGATCTTGCTGAGGCTCAAGGCCCTAAAAGTTGAACCACAGAAAATAAAAGAAAAACTGGTGGTGCCGAAACTTGAGCTATAAAATTGCCGTCATCGGTGACCCCGAAACTGTAATTGGATTCAGCCTGGCTGGAGTTTCCCATACTCACGTATACCGGGACAAAAACAAGGCGCTGGGTCAGCTGGAGGAATTTTTGAACAACAGGGAAATCGGACTGATCCTAATAACGCATCGCGTCGTGGAGAGTTTGGGGCCTGAGTTTCACCAAGTTGTTGGGAAGAAGGGGTTGATCCCCCTGGTGCTTAAAATACCCGACAAAACCGGCTATTCTCCCGAAAAGGATGAACTCAGTGACTTGGTCCGAAGAAGCGTGGGCATCGAAATACCGGTTAAAACCGAGGGTGAGTAAATGGCGGCAGCGTTCACCTCCTCGCCCAATAGAATGGAGCTGATGAAAGTCAGGAAACGGTTAGCGCTGGCGGAAAAGGGGCACGATTTACTCAAGGATAAGATGGACGCCCTGGTCATGGAATTATTCAACACCTTGAAAACGATCCAAAAATCAAGAGCCACGGCGATAGAACAGCTGAGAAAGGGATACGAAGCTGTATCTGCCTGCATGGCAGTCATGGGCACATTTGAGACGATGCAGGCGGCGGAGGAGACCAAGAAGGAAATCCAAATTGAGATCTCCGAAAGAAACATCATGGGGATTGAAGTCCCGACGGTTGAAATCGAAGAGACGGAAAGAAATGCCCTCACCCGCGGATACAGCTTGCACACAACCTCTTCCCACCTAGACACCGCCGCCAGAGAAATGGAAAGGGCGGTCAAGTTACTGGTCGAGCTAGCCGAGCTTGAGGTAACGGCCCTAACTCTGGCAAGGGAGCTGGAGAGAACAAAAAGAAGGGTAAACGCGCTGGAGTATATCCTGATCCCCAGACTTCAGGGGGCAATGAACTTCATCATGATGAGACTGGACGAGATGGAAAGGGAGAATTTCACCCGCCTGAAGCGCATCAAGGCAATACTCGAGGAGCGCGAGTAGTTTTGGAGCAGGTAATAAAGTTCGAGCTGGGGAGGCTCAACGCTCACCTTCCCGTAAAGAGAATATCGCTGAAATCGGCTCTGTCCGCGAGCCGGCCCGCAGTGCAGGGAAAAAACGGCAACTTACATTACTTCAAGAGGGAAGAGCTTAAGCTCCTCTCAAAATTACTACCCGAAAGCGAATGGGATAAGCTGCAGCTGCCGATTTTAATCGCTCTGGAGTCAAAACTGGGAAGGGGCGCCGCCAGGATAAGCGGGGAGATAGAGGCCAAGGTCATCGGCAAAATACTCCAGAGGGAAGCAACGGACAATGAGATAATTGTTTACCGCCCCGAGCTTGCCCTGATCAGAAGAAAATTACCCACCACAACCCAGTACATGTTCGTCTGGTGATGGCTTGCAAACCCAGTGGAGAATCCTGATGGCGCTGTTCTATCCCCTCACCGTCGTCAGCATCTCGGCGGGATTAATAGCCTTCCTAATGCTGATCTTAAAGATGGACCCCTTGCTCATCGCCACGGTGACGCTTTGGTTCTACCTCATCTCCATTGTCTCCATTTACCTGATCACCAGAGAGGCGCTGAAGGCGTTAAGAATGCAACAGGTGTTTCTGGGACTGATCATCACCATCGGGGCCCTAGCTGTAATGTCACTGCTGCTTCTGCTCTGGCTTCGCTGACTCTGGGGGAGTTCTCTGAGGAGTCCATGACAGAACTGACTCCATCATTCTAGCGAAGACCGGCCTCGTCAAAAGTACAGCGATTATCATCCCCGCTGCGGTGGTGATCGCGAAGACGCGAATGGAGCCAAACCCTAAAAGGGCTATCGAGATTGAGATTAAAATAACGGTTAAGGACGCCAAATAGGATATCGACAGAGCTCTAGAGGATCTCCAGCCAATGCTCACCTTCTCTTGGGTCTGGACTCCCTTCAGCAATTCATTGGTGATGATCACATGCTGGCTCAGTCCCGAAAGAACCACAAACAAAAGACCGGAAACGGTCGACAGGCCAAGGGGCAGGCTGAGGACAGAAATCCCGGCGAGAGTTAACACCGCGTCAACGAACATAAAGGCGATGATGACCAGGGCGACCCTGACGCGTGAGAAGGCAAGGTAAAGCAGGGCAAGGGCAAGCAAAAGTGCCACCCCGGCCGCGATCAGCAAACTCTCTTTGATATCGCTCCCGAAGGCAGGTGGCAGCGAAACCTCCTGCGTGAAAATTATGGGAAAATCAAGCCGGTGGGCTACAGCCCTCTGAAAGTTCTGGGCCTTGACCAGCGCCTGTGCCTGTGTTTTTCCCAAGATGGGGATTGTCAATTCACCGGTCACCCCTCCCGCAGCCATCGTCTGAGTGATCAAAGGAGCTGACTGGACTCCGCAGGCGCGGAGCACCCAATCGTCGACACTTTCCCCTTCGCGTCGGGGGACTGTTGTAATTCGATAGTAAGTTGAAAGCCACTGAATCAATTCTGACGGGTAGTCAGCTGAGGAGCCCAGCAAGACGACCCTCGCTTTTTCGCTGATCAGCTCTAGGAGATGGGCCTTGACCTCCTGAGAGATCCCTTCGCCTGAAACCGGCACGGCCAAAACTGAAATGTAATAGGTGGATACGGCCAGCCCGGTTTCACGGGTCACGTAAAATTCCCTTGCGTTCTCATCATAAAACAGCCGGGCTGCCCCTTTCAGCAAGCTGTTGTCAAAGACGATGATGGCATCTGAGGGTCGGTCCAAATAAATAACGATGGGGTGGCTGGCCTTCCCGCTGCAGGCCTGCTTCAACAGCGCCGTTCCAGAAGTTGTCAGGCTAACGGGGACATAGGCCACCCCTTCAGCGGCGACAGGTGCCATCAGTCTTGAAACTTCGCTGTTGCTCAGAACTAGCTGATTATCTATAAACATCTCAAGTCTGCCCTGAGCGCCCAGAAGATCCCGGGCGCGGTTTGGGTCTATTTCTGAAGACTCGAAGATTACGGAGGAATCACCGAAGGACCTCAGCCGAACCTCCAGCAGCTCATAGGGATCAACGCGTGACCTGAGCGAAGAAATCGATTTCTCCAAATCGCCTTTTTCCACATGGGCACTGATATCGACAACGGTGGCCAGATCCCCCAGCGCCTTCTGCAACATCGGGCCGGTCAAGCTGCCAGCCACATCGAATATCATCCTTCCAGTGGAGGGATCATAACTGACCAGCTTGGCCTCGGCACCCAGCCCGGTCTCAATCGCCGCAGCTATGTCATCAGCTACATTTTCCCCACTCGCAGTTGGCTGTAGGGTGACGCGGAAAGACTGCAGCTCCAACACCATCCTGTAACCGCCTGCAAAATCGGGGCCCGTTTTGATGCCCCGCAGAGCAGGCTCAATTCCTGACCAAGGCTGCCAAAGTATCAAAATTGAAAGCACCAAGAAAACGGGCAGCAATTTAGCGCGGCGGGTCTTAAATGCTGACATGATAACTCACGACCTTTTTCTGTTCCACATGCCTCAAGTAGAGCACAGCGCCCAGAAACCACGTGTTGAAAGCGTTGACGATGACCCCAAAGGCCAGCACCCATGCTAGCTGCTTGAGCGGGGCCGCGCCTAAAATAGTCTCCATGCTCAGAAGAGCTGCTACGGCAACGGCGCTCATGGTCAACCCGGCCTTCATCGCCTCGCCAAGGTTTTCCCTCGGCTCCCCCACAGCTCCCTTTAGGAGACGGTAGCCGAGAAGGAAATTGGTATCAACCACGTAACCCAGCGTTATCAAAATTCCCATTATCGCTGCCAGATCTAGATCAACACGAAACAGCGCCATTAGCCCCAGAATGCCGATTACATCGAGAATCGCGATAATTATCGCTGCCGTCGCGGCAACGCGGCGCCGGAAGATGAAGATCACCACGCCCATAACAATCAGGGCGCTGACGCCCAGAGAAACCAGCTGAAGGACCTGAGAGCTGCCGACGGCGGGCCCCAGCGCACCTATCTTCACTGCGCTGCTCGGAATGCCAAAGGTGCCGACCAGCAGGTCCCTGACCTTGTCTTCCCAATCAGCGTTCAGGGCATCCAGCTCAATATCAAAACCGTCAGCGGTGACCTTAACCTGGGCATCCAAACCCGTCAGGTCCTTTAACTGAGCCCTCACCTGGTCCAAGTTGGAAACTTTTTCCACCCCTCTCACCATCACTAGCGTCCCTCCCCTGAAATCCTTCCCGAGGGGCAGCCCCAAAAACAGAATTGCCAGCAGAAATATGGCCGCAACTATCAGCGGTAATGCAGCCATGGTCCTGCTCCTCAGACGCTGCGGCGGCCAAATCAGCTTCATGTTGTTCTCCTCTATTTTTAGACGCTAAGTATATAATGACTTATCAACGGTCCTTTTAACCGGTTGGTCTTGATCTCCACCATCATTTTTCCAGGGAAATTTTTGATCCAAAGGGATAAAATTACGAGAACTTTTAAAGAGAGGCACCCGATTAACAATTGGTTTTTATGGTGGTGGAAAAAATACCGGTCGAAAGGCTGCCGGGGATAGCCCAGATACAGAGATTGCTAATGAAATATTACGAGCGTAAGCTTTTTGCTGAAGTGATGAACGCGGCCAAAATGCCTCAACACATAGCGATCATACTCGATGGCAACCGCAGATATGCGGAAAAAATGGGTGTGGATCGATTTTACGGTCACTTTTTGGGCGCCAAAAAACTCGAAGAGGTGATTGGTTGGTGCCAGGAGCTGGGCATCAAACACGTCACGGTTTACGCCTTTTCCACGGAGAACTTCAAACGGGATGAAGAGGAAGTGAAAAATCTGATGAACCTTCTGGCTCAAAAATTCAGAGAAGTGGCAAAGGATCCTCGTGTTCATAAATATAAAATTCGCGTCAAGGCCATCGGTAATCTTGGAATGCTGCCAGAACAGGTCCAGCGCGCCATTGATGAAGCCCAAACGGCGACAAGGAGTTATAACGGTCACACCCTTAACATCGCCGTGGGCTACGGAGGGAGAGCCGAGCTGGCAGAAGCCGTGCGTAAAATTTGTGAACGGATAAAAAATGGAGAAATAGCCCCAAAAGATGTGGATGAAGACATGATCAACAATTACCTTTACACGGCTGGTCTGCCTGACCCTGACCTGATCATCAGGACCAGCGGCGAAGAGCGCTTAAGCGGTTTTCTACTTTGGCAATCGGCTTACAGCGAACTTTATTTTTGCGAGGCCTACTGGCCGGAATTCAGCAAGATGGACTTTCTCAGGGCCATCCGGACTTATCAAAGCCGGGAACGCCGATTTGGGAAGTAACGACGAGAGTTCACTCGCCTGAAAATCAAAACTGCGTCTGGCCACACTCTGCGCTGCTTTCTGAAACTTAGGCTTGGTAAAAACGTCTGGTTCTGGAAGTCACACCTCGGCAAAAAACTTAGCTCAAGGAGAAAACGATTGGCCGACACCAATCCAGATAGTGATTTTGCTGGCTAGATTTCACATACCTCAACCAGCGGGGGCAAAATTTGGCTACTCGTACATCTCCTCATCGTATTCCGGTGGCTCGATTTCGTACTCATTCACTATCAGTTTCTTTTTCGTCTTCTTTTCCTCGATTATGGCCACCTCGCGCGCTTCCTTGCCCTTTTCGCTGATCTTGTAAGAAGATGGCTTTTTGGCCTTGCCCTTGTAACCGCAGCGGGGGCAAACCAACCGCTTACAACGCCCGCTTTTAGCCGGGACAAGGACGGTACCACATTTGGGACAAAACTCCATTACCATCGCCAACTTATTCGAGCATTTAGACCATGGGACCCTTATAAATCTATCGTTAAGGAACTTTGCCGAAAAAATAAAAACGGTGGCGATGAAACCAACAAGATCTTGTTTAAGAAACGAAAAAAAATAAACGTTAAAAAAACGCTTATTTTTATTTTTAAGTAATTTTTTTGGTCAATTTTGGCACCATTTCTTGCTAAAAAGTGATTTTTTTGTGAAAACGAAAAATTTTTAACCCTTCAGGGAGAAAAAAACATGGCTTTTGGAGGCGGGCTTAAGAGGGGGTAGTGTGAACAACCCCCAAGGGAGATGCTGTGCCCTACATAAGCAAAATTGAGCTGAGAGGCTTCAAATCATTTGGGAACACCAAAGTCACCATCCCTCTTTCCAAGGGACTGACGGCCATCGTGGGTCCCAATGGAATGGGAAAAAGCAACATTATTGATGCCCTCTGTTTTGTCCTGGGCTGGATGAGCGCAAAAACTATGCGAGCGGAGAGATTTTCCGACCTCCTTTTCAACGGCGGCAATGGAAGCCGGCCCGCCTCCTTTGCCGAAGTTTCCCTCCATTTTGACAACAGCGACGGAGGTCTTCCCATAAACTCAAAAGAAGTCGTGATCACCAGACAGCTCCACCGTGACGGCAAGTGCACCTACAGGATAAATAAACGCCGGGCGACCCGGGAAGAAATCATCGATCTGCTGGCGGCAAAGATGACCTGCCCCGGCGGTTACAATTTTGTGTTGCAGGGGGAAGTTAACCGATTTTTCAGCATGGATCCAGTTGAGCGAAGGAAGATCATCGACGATCTTGCCGGTGTGGCCGAGTATGATGAGAAAAAACAAAAGTCCTTAAACGAGCTGCAGAGGGTGGAGGCCAACCTGGCCAATGTCGGGGCCGTGCTGGCGGAGATATCCAGCCAGATGGAAAACCTGCGCGAACAGATGGAAACCGCGATCCACTACAAACAGCTGAAACGGGAGCGAGAACAGATCCGAGGCATCCTGCTGCAGATCAGAAAAGAAAAATGCCTGGGGAAAATCGAACAGCTGAAGACAAAAATAGCCAGCCTGACCGAAGAAATTGAAAAACAGAGAAACCGGTATAAAAAAATACTGGAAGAAAAGGAAAAGTTGAACGCAAAAATAGAAGAAATTTCCAGATCCGTTGATGAAAAAAGAAGCTCCGATGTGCTGGTGGTGGCGGAGAGGGCGAGGGCAGAGATCAACACGCTGAGCGATATTTTAAAAAGAACCGAGGAGAGAAAATCTGCGCTGGATCAGGAAATAGAGTCCCTCAGCCTGCAAATAAAAAGACTCTGTGATTCAAAAAAGACCGCCGCCGAAGAAACGCTGGAATCTCTGCTCACGAAATTTGACAACACGCGGAGCAAATTTTTGGATCTTTATCATTCACTCAACAGATGTGAGTCGCTGGCCTCCGCCAAGGCCTTGCTGAAGCAGATCCATGAAACATTGAACGAGCTTTCCAAAATTGTGGAGAGAATTTCCGCCAGCATCGGGCCGCAGAAAATCAAACAGATGGAGCTACAGCAGGTTAACGAGGACAAACTTCGTGGAGAGCTGGCCGGGCTGCAGCGAACTAGGGATGAACTGAACAAACAGGTGCTGGAGCTCAGCAGAAAAATTCAGGAGGCCCAAGCGAAGCTAAAGGGGGCAGACTCACAGGAAAAGGAAATCAAATCTTCCATAGAAACACTTGTTGCGCAAAGAAGCTCGCTGCGCGAGAAGCTGGAAAGCTTGGGCAAAAGAGAAAGGGAACTGGAGCCGAAGATCAGGGCCATGGAAGGCGACCTGCAGAGATTTCAGATCCAGCAGGATGCTCTGGCAAACGAGCTGAGGGAAATAAACAACGAACTGAAGAATGTCGGAGAATCAAGCCTTCCTGAAAATGCCGACCCTGAGGCTCTGGAAAAAAGAGCCCAGGAGATTGAGGCAGAACTGGCATCTCTCGGCGAAAGGGTAAATCTCAGAGCCATTCAAGATTTCAGGGAATCAGAACGCAGGTACAACGAGGAAAAGGCCAAGCATGACAAGCTGATGGCAGAAAAACAATCCCTTTTGAACTTTATGGCGGAGATTGATGAGAAAAAGAAACAGGTTTTTATGAAAACGTTTAATGAGATTTCAAAGCACTTCACCCAGATATTCAGGGAGCTGTCTCCAAACGGTGACGCCATGCTAAAGCTGGAGAATGAACAATCGCCGTTCGATGGCGGGCTTGAGATAATCGCGCGGCCGGAGGGCTCGGGAACCTCATACATCGGCTCCCTATCCGGCGGTCAAAAGGCCCTGACGGCGCTGGCCTTTATCTTTGCCCTGCAGCGTTACCGGCCTACAACTTTCTACGTGCTTGATGAAATAGACGCTCACTTGGACCCGAAAAACAGGACCCGGGTGGCGGAGATGCTGCGCCAGTTCTCGAGGGAATCCCAAATTGTGGTGGTAACCCTGCACGACGCGGTGATGTCCGTCGCCGACAGGCTCTTCGGAGTCACCAAGGAGAACGGCATCTCCCGGATTTATGCCGTGGAACTTTCCAACGTGGAGGGCTGATAAAATGGTAAATTTCACGGATCAACCAATTCAAACTCTCCTTGAGCTGGTGCAACAACACAAGCTGGACCCTTGGGATATCGATATTGAAAAACTGACCTACCTTTACATCCAGCGGGTGCGGGAGATCGTCGAGGTCGACCTGAGAGCCTCGGGGCGGGTGCTGCTCACCTCGTCGGTGCTGCTCAGGATAAAATCCGACCATGCGCTTAACGGACATGCGAGAAAAAATGACGGCGAAGAAATCGAGGAGCTGCTGGATCTCGACCTTCCTGACCTGGGCCAAATAAACATCGTCCAGAGCACACCGAGAAAGATAACCTTGGTGGATCTCCTTGGAGCACTCAAAGAGGCCCTTTCCGAGGTACCTGAGAAAAAGTCCGTGGTCAGCAAGAAAATTGAAAAGATCACGCATACTGTGGATGAGTATGAGATCAACATACTCAAGCACATGGCGATCCTGCACAAGAGGATTTTAGAACTGGTGGAATCCGGCAAGAGCCTGACCTTCAGCGCCCTGCTTGAGGAAAAGACCAGGATCGCCATCGCCAGAATGCTACTTCTTCTGCTTTACCTCTGCGCCGATGGCAAAATAACCCTTGAGCAGCCGGAAATGTTTGGAGAAATTTACATCTCAGTTCCAAAACAGGGTGCCAAGGATGGGAATTAAACAGGACCGAGCGGTGATCGAGGCGGCCCTTTATGCCGCCGACCGGCCTCTGACGCTTGGCGAGATCAAAAAATTGATCGGGACCTCATCAGAAACTTACGTGAGAAAAATAATCGAAGATGTGAAAAATGACTACAACAAGAAGGGTGGTCCACTATCTCTGGTGGAGACTGGCAAGGACACCTTTACCCTCCGCCTCAACGAGGAATACATTCCCAAGCTCGAGGGGGTTATCCCGAAGGTCAGGCTCACCCGCGGTGCGATCAAAACCCTGGCCCTGATCGCCTACAACCAGAACATCTCCCAAGCGAAGCTTGCGGAAACCCGCGGCAACCGGGTCTATGACCACATCAGACAGCTGGTCAGCCTAGGCTTCGTGGAGTCTAAACCCTACGGCAGAACTCGCATGCTGCGGACAACGAAGAAATTCGCCAGCTACTTCGGCTTTGAGGATGATATGGATAAAATCCGCGAGGAAATTCAGAGCCGGCTGAGGTAATTTTCTTTATATACCACAAAGACATAACTCCTCTGGTGTTGTCATGGCTAAGTGGCAGGGAAGGTCGTTAAGAAAGCCCAGCGGCGGGAGAATCTGGCCGAGCCGCCACAAGCGGAAGCGGGAGATAGGCAGCGAGTTCCTTGAGCCCAAAATAGGACCGACGAAAAGCATAACCCTGCGAACCTTTGGCGGCGGCACAAAGAAAAAATTACTTTACTCCGACGTTGCCAACGTCATTGATCCTAAAACCGGGCGAGCCCAGAAGGTCAAAATCATCACCGTGGTTCAGAACCCGGCCGACATGCACTTTGTCCGCAGAAACATTTTGACGCGGGGGGCAATCATCGAGACCGAGTTGGGCAAGGCAAGGGTCACCAGCCGCCCGGGACAAGTGGGCACTGTTGAAGCGGTGTTGATTGAACCAAAAGCCGAGGAAAATTAAAAGGCCATTTTTCACACGGGCAACAGTCATTTCAGCCAGCCAAGAAGGCGGCCCATGCCGAGATCCTGTATCCTCTGCTTTATCAGTCGTTTCAGCTCGGGAATCCCTTCCCCTGTCTTCGCTGAAACCGGGACCAAGGTGTCGATCCACTGACGCCAAGGCGGCGGCAGGCCCAACTTGTCGCAGATGTCATCCAGAACAACATCGCGATATCCTCGCTGAATTAGATCTATCTTGTTGGCGACAACCAGCGGATTAAGGTTAAGTTCATTCAAAAAGGAAAACATTTCCACATCGACGGGGATCTGGCCCCTCCGTTGCCACCTTTCCACGATCTCCGAAAAAGCGCGGGCATCAATGACCTCCATCGCGAACATTATCCTGTCGCGGTTTTTTTCGAGGTAGTGAACTATCTCTGTTTTTATCTTTTCTTGAAGAGGCTGGGGAACCCCGCTCATAAAGCCAAACCCCGGCATGTCCACAATTTCCATTCTCCCCACCTTATAGCGGGTTATCCTGCGGGTGACTCCGGGCCTTTTCCCAATGGGGATTTTCTTACCCGTGAGCTGCCTGATGACGCTGGACTTGCCGACATTGGATCTGCCCACCAGCACGATCTCCATCAACACCACCATAGAGAAACAGGGAAAAGACGGGCTGTTTAATTTTGTGGAAAGACTAAAGAAGAAAAAACAACAGAAAAAATTGAGTTAAATGGCCGACTTGATGTTAAAAAACGCGACGATCATCACCATGAATCAACGTCGCGAGATAATCCAGGATGGGGCTGTGGTCATTGAGGAAAACGGGATAGTTGATGTTGGCAAGACGAAGAAAATAAAATCATCCCATCGGGTGGAGAGGGAGATCGATTGCCGGGGGAAACTTGTGCTCCCCGGGCTAGTTGATTGCCACGTTCATTTGGCCCAAGCGCTGATCCGCGGCTGTGCCGACGACATGGCGCTGATCCCTTGGCTGCGCCAGCGGGTGCTACCTTTGCAGGGGACCTACACGGAAAAGGAAGGGGAGCTGAGCGCCAAGCTCTGCTGTATCGAGATGATAAAATCAGGGACGACAACTTTTGTGGAATGCCTGCTGCACTGGCGGTATGGATTTGACCGGATAGCCCGGGTCGTTAAAAAAATAGGCATCAGGGGGGTTTTATCCAAGTCACTGATGAACGTCCCTGGTTATGCCGACCAAAAAGACGCCATCCCCAGCGGAATGGTCGAAGATGGCGAAAAAACCATGAAGCAGACGATCCAGATGATCCAACGCTGGCACGGAAAAGCCAACAACAGGATCCATGTCTGGTTTGGGGCCCGCACCCCGGGAGCCTGCACGGTTGATTTTTATCGGGAAATCTCGGAAAAAGCCCGGAAGTACAAAACCGGCATCACCATACATCTCGCCGAGGTGAAACAGGACATCGAATATCTGCGACGGGAGTTCGGGATGACTCCAATGGAATTCATGAACCACTGCGGCATAGTGGGCCCCCATGTAATCTACGCCCACGGTGTCTGGATACCGCCCGAGGATTTCAAAATTTTACAAAGAACCGGGGGGACGGTGTGCCACTGCCCGGCGAGCAACTTAAAGCTGGCCTCGGGATTTGCCCCCGTTCCTGAGATGCTGAAATCCGGCGTCAATGTGGCCCTGGGATGCGACGGTGGGCCGAGCAACAATTGCTATGACATGATACGGGAGATGAAGCTGGCCGCGCTGGTGCACAAGGCGAGGCTTTTGGATCCTGAAGTTTTTCCAGCAGAAACCGTGCTGGAGATGGCTACCCTGAACGGGGCCAGGGCGACGCTCTGGAGGGGTCAAATAGGATCCATCGAAAGGGGGAAACTGGCAGATCTGATAGTGATCGACTTACGCCGCCCCCATCTTGTGCCGGTCAGAAATCCCGTGTCCAACTTGGTCTACGCGGCCAACGGTGGAGACGTCGACACCGTAATCATCGATGGAAAAATAATCATGGAAAACCGGCAAATGACAACCATAGAGGAAGAAGAAGTGGTGCAGGAGGCAATTGAAGCGGGGCCCCTTGTCGACCAACGCTTGGGACTTAAAATTGGACCCAAATGGCCGCTGAAGTGACCACGAGCCCTAGGAGGATTCCGTTTCACTTTGGGCTATCAAAACTTCATCCTTGTGCTTGAGCTTGGTGTAAATGCCGCGGAGGTGCCTGATGCGCCTGCCGTTGATGAGGATTTCATAGTTCCCCTTTGCCTCACCAGTGGTCGGATCCAGCACCAGCTCGACCAACTTGGGGTGCCTGCGGCTGAGCTTCATCAGCAGGGTATCTACTGTTTCATCCTCGTCGATGGGAATTTTTATCGTGTCGGTGCCTGCTTGTTTGCGCAGTTCATCACTCAATTTAACTACAACTTCCATTGCATCACGGTTCTCTTAATTTGATGGTCGCCCACATTTTACTCGAAACCCAGCTTTTTAACAATAATAACACTATGGAACACCTCTAAAAGGCTTTTTGGTGAGTCGGGACGGGCATAACAATTTAAATTTGGGAAAAATAATAGGGTGGTTGATTAACATGGCTGAAAAGGTTGTCCTCGCGTTCTCCGGGGGGCTGGACACCAGCTTCTGCGTCGTCTACCTGCGGGAGGAGAAAAATCTCGATGTCATCACCGCGACGATAGACACCGGCGGGTTGAGCAACGAAGAGCTGGAATATATAGAAAATCGTTCCAGGGAGCTTGGAGCGATAAAGCACTACTTTGTCGATGCCAGGAGGGAAATTTTCGATGAAATAATTTCTTACATCATCAAGGCCAATGCCCTCTACCAGGGGGTCTACCCCCTCATGTGCTCGGATCGCTACATCATCGGAAAACACATCATCGAGATCGCCAAGAGGGAAAACGCGAAGGCAGTTGCACACGGCTGCACGGGTGCCGGCAACGATCAGGTCAGGATTGATGTAACGGTTAACAGCCTAGCGCCGGAGCTCAAGATCTTTGCTCCCACGAGAGAACTCGGCATGCGGAGGGAGCAGGAAATAGAATACCTGGAGAGAAGGGGCTTCAAGGTAAAAAGTGAGACCAAGCGGTACACCATAAATGAGAACATCTTTGGGAGAACGATTTCAGGCTCCGAAATAGATGAAAATAGGGCGCCGAGCGATGATGCCTGGGTTTTAACAAGGATTACCAAGAGGGAGCCAGAATCGATAAGGATATCCTTTGAGAAAGGCGTGCCGACCGCGGTAAACGGGAAGGAAATGTATGGGGTGGAGCTGCTGCAGAGGCTCAACCTGCTGGCGGGGGCACATGGATACGGGAGGGGGCTGTACATCGAGGATGAAACCTTTGGGATAAAGGGCTACCAGGCATTCGAGGCCCCGGGATTACTCCTGCTGATAGAGGCCCACCGGGCGCTTGAAAATTTGGTTTTGACCCATCACCAGCTCAACGTGAAAAATCTGCTGGGTAACATTTACGCCGACCTGTCCTTCAGAGGGCTCTTTTACGAGCCACTCATGAGAGACATTGAGAAATTCATTGACTCCACGCAGGAGGTCGTCACCGGGGAGGTCACGATGAGGCTGCAGAACATGGCCGTCATGCAGGAAAGCGTGACCTCGCCTTACTCCCTGATAAATGAAAGGATCGCGCGCTATGCTCAGGCTGCAGGATGGACGGGCTCCGACGCTGAAGCCTTTATCAAGATTTACGGCTTGCAACAGAGAATCGCTTGGTCCAGGAAAAAGGGAGAGGGTTGAAAACCAAGCCGGCGGCAACTCACTTATAACAGGCTGGATTAAATAGGAATGGGTGTTGGGTTGTTACGTCGGGGCCGCTTTACACGACCTATGGAACCGACCGCGAGCGAATATATTTCATCGCTGAAGGATGATGTTGCCATTTTCTATCCCGTCGTCCAGATCAACATCGCCCACGCCATAATGCTTGCCGAGCGGGGCATCATCTCAGCTGATGAGGCCTCGGCGATCCTGCGGGCGTTGCTCGGCCTTTACCGCGGCGGCCTTTCCAAACTGGATCTGAGGCCGGAACTGGAGGACATTCACATGGCGGTGGAGGAGTTCGTGATAAGGGAGATCGGGGAGGACATTGGCGGAAAGCTGCACACGGCAAAGAGCAGAAACGATCAGGTCTCCACGGCCATCAAGCTCGCCCTGCGCCAGAAGCTGCTGGATCTGGAGGAACAGCTGCTAAAACTGGTGAAAGCTTTGCTGGCGCAGGCGGAAAGAAACGTTGACACCATCATGCCGGGGTACACGCACCTCCAGATAGCGGAACCTACCACCTTTGGCCATCATCTCCTGGCATACTGCTCGGCTTTTCTCCGTGACATTGAAAGGGTTGAACAGGCCTATGAGCTGACCAACTCCTGTCCCATGGGGTCCTGCGCCTTTGCGGGCACCAGCTTCCCCATCGACAGGGTGAGGGTGGCCCGCCTGCTGGGTTTCGGGCGCGTTGACGAAAACACGATGGATGCCGTCAGCTCCCGGGATTTCGCTGTTCAGTCAATGGGCGCCGCCGCCATCATCATGGTCAACCTCAGCAGGCTGGCGGAGGAGATATCGATCTGGTCCTCAGCGGAGTTTTCCCTGGTAGAGATTCCAGATGAGTTTGCCTCGACCAGCAGCATAATGCCGCAGAAGAAAAATCCAGTCATCGCTGAGATGGCCCGCGCCAAGGCGGCACGGGCAATTGGAAACTTGGCGGGAGGGCTGAGCCTGCTGAAGGCCCTGCCCCAGGCTTACAACCTGGACCTTCAGGAACTAACGCCGATGCTGTGGAACTCGATTGAAGAAACGATGAACAGCCTAAAGGTGATGGAAAAGTTGATCATGGGCATGAAGCCCAAAAAAGACCTGATGCTGGCGCGCGCCGAGCGGGGCTTTTCGATCGCCACGGAACTCGCGGCCAGCTTGGTGAAGCATGCCGGACTTCCTTTCCGGAAAGCACATTCAATCGTGGGGCGGATGATCTCCCTTGCCATTGAAGGCAACAGGACGGCGAAGGAGCTCACCCTGGAGGATCTAAAAAAAGCATCGAGGGAGGTCATCGGCAGGGAAATAACCATGGAGCAGAGCGAGTTTGAGAAAGCGCTGGATGTCGAAAACTGCATCGCCTCAAGGAATGTAATCGGGGCGCCGGGACCAAAGGCGATCAAACGGCAGCTAACTGCTTTAAAACAAAAAATCAAAACACATCAGAAACTGTTGCGGGCCTGGAGGCGGGCCGTGGTGGGATCGGAGGAAAAATTGCTTAAAGAAGCGGAGGGGAGGGTTCAATGACCACTGATGTCGCTGTCGTCGGTGCGGCGGGATACACGGGTGCAGAACTATTCAGGCTTCTGGTAAACCATTCCAGAGTTAACATCATCGGGGCTTATGGTATGAAAAACGTGGGGAAGCCGGTAAGCGAGATACACCCGCATCTCCGCGGCATAGTCGACATGATAATCGAAGAGCCCGATTACAGAAAAATTGGCCGGGAGGCGGAAGTCGTCTTTATCGCCACGCCCCACGGGGTGGCCATGAAGTTTGTCCCGGAGCTTTTGAGCGGTGGCGCCAGAGTCGTTGACCTAAGCGCCGATTACCGTTTTGACGACGTGAAGGTTTATGAAAAATACTACGTGAAGCACGAAAGCCCAAACGTGAAAGGGGTCTACGGTCTCCCGGAGCTTTACCGTGCCCAGATAGAACATGCCAGCCTGGTGGCCAACCCGGGCTGTTTTCCCACCGCGGCGATCCTCAGCCTTGCCCCGCTGGTGAAAAAAAAGCTGATAGACCTTGACCACATCATAGTGGATGCCAAGACGGGGACATCTGGAGCCGGTGCCACCCTCACCGAGTCCACCCATCACCCCATCGCCGGCGCCAACGTGGTTGCCTATGCTGCGACCACGCACCGCCATGTTCCCGAAATGAACCAAGAACTGAGCAAGCTTGCAGGCGAGAATGTCGGCGTCCATTTCACCCCGCATCTCCTGCCGATGATCAGGGGCATCCTTTCCACGGCCCACGTTTTCCTTAAAAAACAGATGGAGAAATCTGCCCTGCTAGAAATCTATCGGGAGTTCTACGCGGGAGAGCCCTTCGTGCGCGTGAGGGAGGAGCTGCCCCAGATAAACTACGTGGTCGGGTCCAATTACTGCGATATCGGCCTGGAGCCGGAGGCTCAGGGCAAGCGCGTTGTTGTCGTGGCCGCAATTGACAACTTGGTGAAGGGAGCCTCAGGTCAAGCGGTGCAAAACATGAACATCATGATCGGCTGCGAGGAAACCGAAGGTCTCCGTGGCCCGGCCTTGCGGCCCTGAAAATACCTTTAAACCCTTGGCCGTGCTCCTTTTTTACGACAAAACAAGTGGTGAAAGCGATGGAGAGGGAAGTGGCTAAAAGATCTCAAACGATCACCCCCTTTTTCAACCCCCGATCAGTCGCGGTGATCGGCGCCAGCGGTAAACAGAAAAAGATCGGCTATGTAATCGCGAAAAATTTCATCGAAAGCTTTGCTGGAAAGATTTTTCTGATAAATCCCAACGCTCGGGAAATCCTGTCCCACCAGTGTTATCCCAGTCTCAGCTCCGTGCCCGAGGAAGTGGAGCTGGCCGTGATCGCCGTCCCGGCAAAAATCGTGGGGGAGGTGTTGGAGGAATGTGGGGAGAAGGGGGTCAAGGCCGCGGTGATCATCTCCAGCGGTTTCAAGGAGAGCGGAAGCGATGGTGCCAAGATGGAGGAAGAACTGGTGATGATCTCACGGAAGTACAACATCAGGCTGATGGGGCCCAACTGCATGGGAGTCTTCGATTCCTCCACCATGGTCGACACCCTCTTTATACCCCGCTACCGGCTGAAAAGGCCACCCAGGGGTAAAATTGCTTTCATCTCCCAGAGCGGGGCCTCGGGGATCGCTTTTCTGGACTGGGCGGCGGGGGAGAAAATAGGGATCAGCAAGTTTGCCAGCTATGGTAATGCCGCTGACGTCGACGAGGCGGATCTTCTGGAGTTTCTGGCAGGGGACAGCGAAACCAAGGTCATCGCCATGTATCTCGAGGGCATCAAGGAGGGCAGGAAGTTCGCCTCGGTGGCCCGGGAGGTGACCAAAAACAAGCCGGTCATTGTGCTGAAATCGGGGGCAACTGGCTCCGGAGCAAGAGCGGCCCTGTCGCACACCGGCTCACTATCGGGCTCCGATGAAATATTCAATGCTGTGGTGAAGCAAACGGGCATGATCAGGGTTTATGACTGGGAGGAAATGTTCGACATTGCCAGGGCGCTGGCCTACCAACCCGAGGCAAGGGGAAACAGGGTGGCGGTGATAACCAACGGTGGCGGCGCAGGTGTCATGATCGCGGATGAAATCGAAAAACAGGGAATGAAGCTTGCTGACCTGAGGGAAAAAACATTAAGCGGGCTTGCGGCGAAGTTCCCGCCCCACGTCACCCTTCGCAATCCCATGGACTTGTGCGGTGACGCCGACAACGAAAGATTTCAGGATGCCCTCGGCGCCGTGATCGAGGACGAGTCTGTGGACTCGATAATCTTAGTGTGCATCCCGCACACACCTTCTATTGACCTGGAGTCATTTGTGGATATGGTCCTTGACACCAAAGGCAAGAACGACAAGCCCCTGATCGTCTGTCTTCCCGGTGGCCGGGTCTCCCTTGAGATCAGAGAACTGTTCGAGGAAAATGAGATACCGACCTATCCAACCCCCGCGAGGGCTGCCCTTTCTCTTTCTGCCCTGGTGAGATACGGGAGGCTGAAAAACGGCACCTGAGCCACAAAAAAGTTAAGGGTGAAATGTTTCCTTTTCATTGGTGTTGTCATGACCACCGTCCTCGAAGGAGGCATCACTGAAGTTCCCGGTTTTTTGGCGGCCGGGGTCCGGGCTGGGATCAAGCGCCGCGGACTGGATGTCATGCTAATCGCCAGCGAGGATGGACCGGTAACCGCCGCCGGGGCCTTCACCACCAACTTGGTCAAGGGGGCTCCGGTAATTGTAACCTCCAAAAACATCAAAAGGGGAAAGCTCGGGGCCATCGTGGCCAACTCGGGGATTTCCAACGTTTTTACTGGGGCCCGCGGCCTCCGCGATGCCCGCCGGATGGCCCAGCTGACAGCAAGGCTGCTCAAGCTGCGCCCCTATCAAGTTGGTGTGGCCTCGACGGGGTTGATCGGGGCCTACCTGCCCATGCGCAAAGTGGAGGCCGGCATCCGCGCGGCTGTAAAGGAACTTTCCAACTCCAGGGAGGCCAGTCTCAACGCGGCGAAGGCCATCATGACTACCGACACCACTCCGAAGGAAATTGCGGTCCAGATAGAGCTTGAAGATGGCACACCGGTGAACATCGGGGGCATCGCCAAAGGCGCCGGAATGATCGCCCCAAAGATGAAGACAGCCACCATGCTGGCTTTCATCGCCACCGACGTCGCGATAACCCCGGAGGCGCTGAGAGCGGCACTCCAGCCAGCCGTTGATGAAAGCTTCAACATGGTCAACATTGACGGAGACATGAGCACCAGCGACATGGTCATCGTGATGGCGAACGGGCGGGCGAAAAACCGCAAGATCACCCTGGCGAGAAAGGATGAAGAATTCTGGGAGGGGCTCAAATTTGTGCTGACGGAACTGGCCTGGATGATCGCCAAGGATGGGGAAGGGGCCACCCATCTGATTGAGGTCCTGATCAAAAACGCGAGAAATCTAGAAGATGCCCGCCTGGCCGCCAGGGCTGTGGCCGGGTCCAATCTGGTGAAAGCCGCCGTCTTTGGCAGGGACCCGAACTGGGGCCGCATCGCCTCGGCCCTGGGCTACTCCGGTGCTGTTTTCGATCCGGCAAAGATCAGCATTGAACTCGTCAGTGAAAGGGGCAGGGTGGACCTGGTGGTAAAGGGAAAACCTGCCTCGAAGCGGGCACAGGAGAGAGCGAGAGACATCCTGCGGAGCCGGGAGATTGAAATTCACGTCAACCTGGCGATGGGCAAGGCCTGCGCCACTGCCTGGGGCTGCGATCTGACCTACGACTACGTGAAAATAAATTCCCGTTACACCACGTAGTTGCTCCGCCTTTGAGCCCCCATCGCATGGGGGGTCGGAGACAAAAACCCGGGGCTGTCTTCATCACGATGCACTGGCTTTGATCGGATTCGAGCTTGGTGGAGTGGCTTGTTCTTCGCCCTTAGCCTGCTTCCCAGCCATCCGCGGAGAGGGAAAGGAACATGCCAGATTGGATGAACTGGTTTCCGAAGGGATCTCATGACGCGGAGTTCTTATCCCAAGCTTCAGAACTGGGGCGGGAGAACTCGGGCAAATCTTTGATAAATCGCGCTGGAGGCATCTCCCTCCGGCGGCCGCTTGTGAGCCGATCGGGCAGCCTAGCTCAATCTATGCAGAATCAGCTGGCTCCACGGGGCTCGGATAACCAGCACCCCATCGCGCCGCCAATTATATTTGCGAAAATCAAAATTGACTTGAAATCTCAACCAATTAAAAACATCACCACCTTAACATCCTAACCGAGTGGTGGGCGGGAATGAACCGAGTATATTTAACCGTCCACGGCTGCAGCTCAAACGTTGCCGACTATGAAGCCGCTGCAGGTCTGCTGGTCCAAGCGGGCTTTGAGCTGGTGGACAGCTGGGAAAATTCTGACCTGAATGTAATTTTCACCTGCGTGGTCAAATCTCCAACTTTCAACAAGATGCTTCACAAGATCAAAATGATGACGAGACTCAACAAGCCCTTGATCGTTGCCGGATGTATGTCGAAAACCGAGAGGAAGTTAATTGAGCTGTTCAACCCCAACGCCTCCCTTTTAGCCCCCGGCTCCGTTGGAAAGATAGTTGAAGCCGCAAAAATTGCCCTCGAGGGGGAGAAAGCGGTTTTCTTGGAGGATCAGTGGTGGCCCGGGCCCAACTTACCGCGGTGCAGGAGGAACCCGGTGATCGGCATTGTGCCCATCGCCCGCGGCTGTCTGCAGCAATGCAGTTACTGCCATGAGCCATATCGGGGCAAGCTCTCCAGCTATCCACTGGGAGTAATAATCGAAGAGGTCAAGAGGGCTTTGGCCGATGGTTGCCGGGAAATCTGGCTCACCAGCCTGGACAACGGCTGCTATGGCTTGGATGCCGGGACAAACCTGGTGGAGCTGCTGAAGGCTGTATGTGAAATCAACGGGGATTTTTTCGTCCGCGTCGGGATGATCAACCCCCTGCATGCAAAGAACATGCTGGAGGAGTTAATAGAGGTCTACCAAAATCAAAAAATTTTCAAGTTCATCCACCTTCCGCTCCAGTCGGGATCGGATAGAATCCTGGGGCTGATGAAGCGCGGCTATGGGGTGAAGGACTTCGTGGAAATTGTGGATGAATTCAGGAAAAGGATACCGGAGCTAACCTTGGCAACAGACATCATAACTGGGTTTCCTGGGGAGAGCTACTCGGATTTCAAACAAACTCTGGAGCTGGTCAAGAAGATCAAGCCGGATGTCACCAACGTTTCCAAGTTTGGCGCCGGACCCTGGGCTGAGGCTTCAAGGCTCAAGCAGCTGCCGGGGGATGTCGTCAAGAGAAGATCTAAAGAACTGTTCGATCTGTGCAAGAAGATCTGGCTGGAAAGAAATGAAAGATGGGTGGGTTGGAAAGGCGAATGTCTGATCGACGAAAGGGGCAGAAAATCACAGACCTGGATCGGCAGGAACTTTGCCTACAAACCAATTGTGATTGATTCGGCGGGGAACCTGCTGGGCAAATCACTGGAGGTGGAGGTCCTGGCTGCGGCCCCCACCTATTTGCGCGGAGCGATCATCTAATCGCGGCGCCAAAAACCACGACAGCAGGAGACCCCATCCTTTTTCATTGGGCCCCTCCAAACCCCGACCGCTGAAATCAACTCAAAAACCCACCTGAAGTCTGGCGACCAATCCTGATCTGAATTCACCCGGCTCCTGAAGAGAGGTCTTATCCGGTTAACAACGGTGCCTCCAATTGAAAAAGGAAAACCTGGAGTTGAAACTTATAAGGAAAAATGGTGATTTCATAGAGGGATGGTCATGAAGCTATTCACCGTGGGGCCGGTGGCGTGCCGGCCGGAGGTTCTCGCTGAGATGGGGAGGCAGATGTTCAGCCACCGCAGCGAGGAGTACAAAGAACTGCACCGACAGACGGTTGAAAGGCTGCAGCGCTTCCTTGAAACAAAAAATCAGGTCTTCCTGTTCCCGAGTTCTGGTTCCGGGGTGATGGAGGGCACCGTGAGAAACTGCGTGGAGAGGAAGATGCTCTGTTGCATCAACGGGGAATTCGGGAAGCGCTACGCCGAAGTCGGGACATCAAATGGGCGGGAGGTCGAGAGGCTGGAGACGGAGCTGGGCAGCCCGACCACTCCTGAGGAGCTGGAGGAAAAGCTGTCGCAGTTTCCTGACATCGAGGCCGTATCGATCACTTACAACGAGACCAGCACCGGGGTGATCAACCCGCTGCCGGAACTCGCCAAAATTGTAAAGGAACACGGCAAACTGCTTTTCGTTGATGCTGTGAGCGCAATGGGTGGGGCAGAGATTAAAGTTGATGAATGGGGGATAGACGTCTGTTTCACCAGCTCTCAGAAATGCTTTGGCGTCCCGCCCGGACTGGCGGTTGCCAGCGTTAGCGAGGAGGCCCTTCAAAAATCTGAAAAGGCGAAAAACAAGGGCTGGTACTTCGACTTCAAACTTTACGAAAAATATCAGGAGGAGTGGGGCACCCACATGACCCCACCGGTGCCGCAGATAGCGGCGCTCAACAAGGAACTGGAGATCATCGAGAGGGAGGGCGGCAAGGCCAAGCGACTGGAGCTTTATCGCCGGCGCAGCCAGATGATCAGGGAAGGGATCGAAGCCATCGGCCTCTCGCTCTTCCCCAAGCCGGGCTGCGAGAGCCCCACCGTCTCCTGCGTCCGGGCGCCAAAATCGATGAGCGGCCTGGAGATCTACAAGAGGATGAGGCAGAGGGGATTCGAGCTCGCCAAGGGTTATGGATCACTGAAGGACAGCACCTTCAGAATCGGCAACATGGGCTATATCACATTTGAGGACATCAGGGAAATGCTCCAGGCTCTCTCAGAAGTGGTCCAGTAAAGCCGTGGGGGTTCAGCCGAGCTGAAGCGGCTAACCGGCAGCATTGAACTGGGCGTATATTGACTTCAGCACTTCTTCAGCCGTTTTTGCCCGGATGCTGTAGCCCTTGCAATCGTGGTCCATGAAGGAGTAGCCAAACGAGTAGGTCCCCTGCACCCAGGGTTTTTCAGCAATGGCCTGCAGAACCGCCTCGTAGGCATCTGCTTGCTCCTGCCAGTCGCTGGTCACTGAGACAGTTTCCGGCAAGAAATCGCTGATCTCGCTGGAGTAAACCCCGAATTGTTGCGTCGCCGACCCATCTGCTGAATAGTAAGCCACCTCTGTGAACACAATCGGCTTGTTAAAGCGCTGGTATATTGGCTGATACTTCGTTTCAAGTATCTCCACGCTCGGTGATCTTCAAAGAAAAGAATTCTGAAAGGTTAACGGAAGAGAACAGAAAAATCGATTAACGACAATTAAGAAATTTCGCTACCATTATAAAAAGCAGAAAGTTAATGGTGATTTTGGATCAAATGTCACTGACGCCGACAAAATACATCTGGATGAATGGCAAGCTTGTCCCCTGGGCAAGGGCTAAAATCCACGTGCTGACGCACACCCTCCACTACGGCATGGGAGTCTTCGAGGGCATGCGCTGCTACCTGACGGAAAAAGGGCCGGCCGTGTTCAGGCTCAAGGACCACATCCGCAGGCTGGAGAACTCGGCCGAGCTGGTCGGGATGAAACTCCCCTATTCTGGTGATAGAATAGCGCGGGCCACCAAGGAGACAATAAAGGCCAATCGCATCAAAGAGTGCTATATCCGACCCATCGCCTTTTACGGTTACGGCGTCATGGGGCTGAACCCGGAGGGAGCCAAGGTGGACGTGGCAATAGCGGTGTGGCCCTGGGGGACCTACCTCGGAGAGGAGGGGCTCCGGAATGGTGTCCGGGTCAAGATATCAAGGTGGCGGAGGATCCACCCTCTCATTCTGCCGCCGCAGGCCAAGGTGGTGGCGAACTATGCCAACTCGATACTGGCCAAGGTTGATGCCCTGGAATCGGGCTACGATGAGGCGATTTTACTCAACTTGGACGGCAACATCGCCGAGGGGCCGGGAGAAAATGTCTTCCTGGTCAAGGGTGGCAGACTCATCACCCCGCCCGTTTCCTCGGGGGCCCTCTCTGGCATCACCCGGGACTCGGTGATAAAGATAGCTCAGGAGGAAGGAATCGCGGTCGAGGAACGAGATGTCTCGCCGGAAGATCTCTACTCGGCCGATGAGGCCTTCTTCACCGGAACGGCTGCCGAGGTCACGCCCATCCGGGAAGTTGATGGAAAGCGCATAGGTGACGGGAAAAGGGGACCGATCACTGAGCGGCTCCAGCGCATCTACTTCAACGCCGTCCGGGGAAAGGAACCCAAATACAGGGCTTGGCTGGACTACATCAGGTAGGCTGCCGGGCGGCGTTAATTTTTCCCAAAGTGTGGTTTTTCTTGGAGCTTAATTGTTATATTTATAACAAACGAGCCCCGCAACTTTCCTTATTTTCATGGGCTCGCTGTTGAAACTCGGCATTTGTTATATTTATAACAAACAAACGTCGTCTTCTAAAATCTTTGTTATATTTATAACAAACGCCCCCCTATTTGGCCTTTTGTATTTAGGATAAACGCCGACATCAAGGACATTTGTTATATTTATAACAAATGAAGCAGCCCACGGCTCAAAAACTTTGTTTAGTAAGACCACCACCCGCTGACCAAACACACTGACTTAAGCCAGAAACCGAAGTCTAAAATGATGAGCGTTAGACCAAACCAGAACCGGCCGTGGATCAGGGGAGCCCTGCTCTCCGAGAAACTGGACGAGGGCCGGGTTAGATGCGGCCTCTGCGAGAGGCGCTGCGTGATTCCGCCGGGCCAGACTGGTTTTTGCCGAACGAGAAAAAACATTGAAGGAAAACTTTACACATTGGTCTACGGCAACATTTCCTCAATTTCCCCAAATCCCATTGAGAAGAAGCCCTTTTACCACTTCTGGCCCGGCAGCGTGGCCCTGACCGTGGGCAGCTGGAGCTGTAACTTGGAATGTCCGTGGTGCCAAAACTGGTCCATCTCAAAAGCGCCTGCAAAATTAACCGCAGCAAATTACCTCAGCCCGGAAGATCTCGTGAATCTGACGCTGAGGGAAAACTGCCAGGGAACATCCATCTCCTTCAATGAGCCCACTTTGATGTTCGAGTACTCGCTCGACGTCTTCAAGATCGCCCGCGCGCAGGGCCTTTACAACACTTTCGTCAGCAACGGCTACATGACCACCAAGGCTCTGCGCATGCTGCGGGAGGCGGGCCTCGACGCCATCAACATCGATGTCAAGGGGGACGCCGAAGCTGTGCGGAGATACTGCGGCGCCGAGGTGGAGCGGGTCTGGAGAAACGTGCGCGAGGCCAGAAAACTCGGAATTCACGTTGAGGTGGTTAACTTGGTCATCCCCGGGGTAAACGATCGCGAGGAGCAGCTGCGGGAGCTGGCGCGGCGCCACCTGCAGGAGGCGGGAGAGGAAACGCCGCTTCACTTCACCGCCTACTACCCGGCCCACGAGTTCCGGGCACCGCCAACGCCCGTCTCCACCCTCGAGAGAGCCCACGAGATCGCAGTTTCCGAGGGAATCGATTTCGTCTACATCGGCAACGTCCCGGGCCACCGGTATGAGAGCACCTACTGTCCCGACTGCGGGGAACTGCTCCTCAAGCGCTTCGGTCTGGAACTGCTGGAATCAAGGCTGAAAAACAAAAGTTGTCCCAGGTGTGGCCGCGAGATCCCGGTGGTCGGTGAAATAATGTTTTAGTCCCCGGCTCACAGCGGAACTTCTTTCGCCATCGTCAGGGCCAAGGTGGCCATCTTGGCATAAAAGTTGTCGTCGGCCTGCTCGTAGATCACCGAGTTCGGGCCATCCATCACGGCATCGGTGGCCTCCTCCCCGCGCATCACCGGCAAGACGTGGGTCACGATCGCCGGCCTGCCCATCAGGTCGTCAACGTGCCACTGATCCAGCCGCCAGTCCCGGAATCTGTTGTAAATGGCAATTTCATTCTCCACGCCGAATTTGCTCGCACCGACCCGGAGGAATTCCGCCGTGCCCCAGCTCCTGGGAAAGACAACGTTGGCGCCCCGGAGTCCCTCCTCAAAATCATGACAGATATCAAAGCTTCCCCCACTCTCCTTGGCGTTCTGCTTGGCCCAGTCAACTATCTTGGGATCTATGTCAAAGCCCTCGGGATAGGAGAGGGTGACATCCATACCGAACCTCGTGGCAATCAGGACCTCCTCCTGAATGCTGCACCTGCCCCGCGGCTTGCTGGAGTAGGCCCAGGTGATGGTGTATTTTTTGCCCTCCAGTTTTCCCAGCTTTTCCTCAATCGTCATTATGTCCCCCAGACCCTGGGTGGGGTGAAAGGTGCAGTCGGCCATGTTGATCACCGGAACCTTCGCAGCCCTGGCGAATTCCCGGACGACCTTCAACCCGGCACCATAGACGAAGTCGATGTACTTGTCAAGAATCCTGACGCCGATTCCGTCCGCGTAGGAATCGTACATCCTGGCCATGTCCTTCACCGCTTCCTCCATTCTCGTCGTCGAGACATCGATGAAGGCCGGATGTCCGCCAAGTATCGAGGTCGCCGCCTCGAACGCCCCCCGCGTGCGCGTGGACGGGGCATAAAACAGCATGAAGAAGTTCTTGCGGTCCAAAATCCGGGGCGGCCGATCACCCCTCTTGACAATCGACCTCAGCCTTCTCGCGAGGTCAATGGCATGCCTGAGCTCATCAACGCTCCACTCCTGGGTAGTGATAAAATCCCTCCCATAAAGGTCAACCATCGGAACACCATCCGTCCTTAGCCAGAACAATATTTTAAAGTTATGCGTTGTGATAAACGGCGCCCAAGACAGCGGGGAAAAATATGGAAGCTTCTTTGCCCGGTGAAACCACCGCGGGAGACTTCATTTGGGATAGTTTAAATAATTTTGAAATTCAAGAGTTGCTGAAACCATGTTAAAACTAACCTGTGTCATCTGTGGCCGGGAACTGAGCGAAACCAACGCTCAGGGAATCTGCGTCTACTGCGGGAAAAGGGAAAAGGCCGACTACATCTGTCCCGAGGGCCACTACATTTGCGAGGAATGCCGAACCGCCCAACCGCTCGACCTGATTAAAAAAACCTGCGAAAACACTACCGAAAGGGACCCCGTGAAAATAGCCCTGCTACTGATGAAACATCCGTCGGTAAATCTCTTCGGGATCGAACACCACGCGCTGGTTGCCTGCTCCCTGCTGGCCGCGGCCGGAAATGCTCTCACCGCCTCAGGTAAGGAATTCAACAAGCGCTCCGCAGTTGAGAGGGCGATCAAAAGGTTGGAAAAATTTGGCTACGGCTCCTGCGGCTCAACTGGCGTCTGCGGTGCGGCAGCCGGAGCCGGAACCGCCGTGAGTGTTTTTACCAACGCCACCTACACTTCGGATGCAGAAAGGTCGGCGGCGCTCAGGGCGGTCTCAGAGTCCCTCAGGCGGATAGCCTCGCTGGGTGGACCAAGGTGCTGCAAGGCCAGCGCCTTCATCTCGGTTCTGGTAGGTGCGGAAATATTCCGCCAGCATCTGGGCGTGAATCTACCCCGCTCCGACTTCCCGAAGCCCTGTTTATTCATAAAAAGAAACAGGGAATGTCTCCGAGAGCGCTGCCCCTACTATGGGGCTGAGAAAGGTGGGTAAACATGCGGCTTCTGGAACTAAACCTGGAAGATGATGCCCTTGCCCTAGCCGTGGACGAGACCACGCTGAGAAGCCGCTACGCCGGCATCGCCCCGGACACGCTACACGTTTACCGGGGACACGGCTCGGTGTTCTTTTCAGGAGAGCTGGAGGACTGGGCCAACGTCTCAGCCCTGAAGGAGCAGGGATTAAAGGCCCTGCGGGTAAACTCGGTGGAAAATAAGGCCGTATACTCGGACCCCGGAACGATCAACTTCGCCATCACCGGCCCCGAAGAACTTTTCAAAAAAGGCGGCCCCGAATACAAACCGGTGCTGTCCGAGTACCAGGTTATCTTTGAAGGGGTGGGGGAAGGGCTGAAAGAGCTTGGCCTGGAAACACGCGCCGACCCCAAGGGAGTTTACTCTGAAACCGGCAAGCTTTCCTTTGGATTTCCCTACTGGCTAACGGAGAATTTCCTGCTCTTCCGGGGGTGCATCTTCATTGACACTAAGCTGGAAATCGCCTCGCGGGTCATGATCACCAGGGAAAAGCTAACCTCAGTCGCCCAAGAAACTGGCGGGGGGATAGAACCGGAAACCGCCAAGGCTGCCATCATGAGGGGGTTTGAGAGGAGGCTGGGGGTGAAGTTGAACCCCGGTTCCCTTCTGGAAAAGGAGAAGGCTCTGATGACGAAGCTCCACCGGAGAAAGTACACCACGCCGGAGTGGAATGAAAGAGGGAAGGAGCCCCACTTCAGCATGTTGGGGGAAAAACTGGTCGAGGTTTACGTCGCCAACCCACCAACCTCCAAGTGCAGGGAACTCATCTCGCTGGTCAGGGAAGTTGTCTCAAGGTCTCAGGAGACAAAATTCCTGGTCTGGCTGAGGGGCGCTGGAGAGGATCAGAACCCGGGCGAGATATATTCCCCCGGCATGACCTACGTCTCCAAGGCCGGGATGCTGCCGGCTGTGGTGGTCAACGGAAAAGTGATGTTTGCCAGAGAAATCCCCAGAAAAGAAGATCTGGAGAAAGCGATACTCAGCGATTAGGCTGTTCCAAAACAGTTAGCAGTCTGCAACTTGGTGCCTCGGAAAACGGCCAACCCTTCCGCCACCATGGGAAACTGACTTCCCTTTTCCCCATTTTCAGGAACACGTGAAGCGAAAGCTGCCAACTCAATTACTGGCACCACGCTTCCCAAACAGGGAGGGCAAAAACTTTCACAAAAGCGGGCCGAACGTTATTTGTACCCAAATTGGTTCGGGTCTCACTGCTTCGACCGTTCTTCTCTGCATCTTCTCAAAAATTCGCTTGGAGAAAGGGTGTTAACTTTTTCTCGGATATCTCTCGTTAGAAAGTCTTTGTCCCCCGTGACGAAATAGTCAGGTTTAACAGCAAGTGCGCAGGCCAATATCGGTGCATCTTTCTTATCCTCAATCAACCCTGCTGCAGTGGGAATGAGCCCGCGATATTTTTTGGTCGGAATTATCTTTGCTTTTGTCATCCCCAGAAAACCCTCCAACAAGTACTCCTTATATGAAACTTTTCTTTTGAAAACTGTGCGAATTTCATCTAGTTCATCCGCTGGAACGAGAAGTCTAAATCCTCGTCCCCTCAATAGGCTGAGTACCTCAGAAGGTTTCCCGGAGTAGAGAAGCCCAGAAAAAATTATGTTGGAATCAACGATGACTTTTTTCATATCTTTCCTTCCAGATCTCCGCTCGCACCTTTTCGATTTCCTCCTCAATGTCTTCCATAGTCAGTCCTTTCTTCCTCGCCAGTTGCCTGCAGTATCTCTGTAGCTCTTCCAGAGAATCTACTATCTCGACTTTTTTCAGGAGAGCCAGCTCTTTGCCCACACTTTCAACCATGAGTTTTGTCCCGGTTTCAATGCCGAGTTTTTTTCTGACCTCTTCGGGGATTGTAACTTGCCCCTTCTTCGTTACGGATACGAGCTTCATCGCATCACAAGTAAAGTAATACTGTATTACTTTATAAACATTTCGAAGACCTCACGCCAAATTTACCAACTGTGCTCCTAGTTCCGTGCTTAGACCAACAACTTTGTCCGAGCTCCGTCAATAAGGCGGGCGTGACGGTATCTGCACTCAAAAGGGTTCGGGCCATGCTTGGGATATCCTGTATTCACGTGGCGAGGGAATCCGCAGGAACTTGGAGGAGTTTGCAGCCGAGTGCGGCGTCAGCCCGGAAAAGCTGAGGGATGCCTACCTCGAACTGGCGAAGCATTTCCCGCTCAAGTCGGCCCCGGTTTCGCCGGCATGCATCGTAAACAGCGTTGCCACCAAGCTGGGGATCAGCGAGACTGCGGTACAGCACATCGTCGAGAAGCTGAAGACCGCAAAGGTCCCCACCGAAAAGGATGCGCTGAAAATGATCTCGGCCGCCATCTACGAGGCGAGCGCCGGGAGCGTGTCGCAGGAGGAAATCGCGAGGGTCGTGAGGCTCTCGCGCGTGTCGGTCCTGAAGATTGAGAGAGGTGCACGAACACTTGGTCGCGCGAAAATACAAACCCAGCCCACGGGATTTATTTCCAGTGACCAACGGAGTGAAGGTAGTATTTAGCGGCGGGCTCCCCAGGAAGCCTGAACCTCTTCGTCAGGATTTCGACCGCCTTCTCATCGTCCAGGGTTTTGAGCGATTCCAGAAAATCGGAAAAAGAGCCGTCTTTTTCGGTTATCCTCTGAAATTCTCTGGCGTTGTGGACTATCGCCTGGACCTTCCTCCTGTCCCTCACTACGTCCTGCGACTCCATCAGGTCGCGCAACCTTATCGCGGCCAGCCTGTCGAACTTGAAGTCAAAAAACCCATACCTGTAGCTCGGCCACCTTTTCCTCACCATTCTCCAGCTGAGCCCCGCCTGCAGAACGCAGAGCGAGAGTATTTCAAAATATTTTTGGTCTGACTTGGGAGGGGTCCCGGGCAGACATTCGCTCCTCTTCTCCCTTGCCGAGGCGCACTCCCAAGGCGCCCTGTGCTTCATATCATCATCTCCAGCCCAACTGCAAAGAGATAACGGAATTCCATTCACTGATAATGCACGCCCACGCATTTTTGGCTTTTGTTTTTCAACCGCTGACAAAAAAATTTTAGAAAAACAAGTTAGATATGGCGCGACCCGGTATGTGGGCTGCCGGAGTTGTGGGCGCAAACCGTCCCGCTCCCTGGAGGAAAATCGGATCTTGGAGTTGTACGATGTGCGGGGAGTGCTGTTTCCACTTCGACGTGAATCTCAGGTGGGATGAGGTCGTGAAGTTTGCAAACTCGTACGGAGGGGAATTTTTACTGCCCACGCCAAAGGGGTTCATCATTTCAAGGGCTGGGGAGCGGTGCCCCTTCCTCCTTGACTGCGGAAGCGTGAGGGTATGTAGACTCCAGCACGGCATGAAGCCCGTTGCGTGCAAACTTTGGCCCTTTCAAGTTTACCGAAGGCCAAAATATGGTAGAGAAAGGGATGCCCGCTTCATCTTTGAAGACGACGAATTCTTCGTGTACGTGGACTTGAGATGCAGGGGAGTGAGGCCAGGGGAACCCAGCCCAAACTTGATCGAGACGGTATCGGAAGCGGTAAAATTGGCACTAGATCTCAATGGGGTTCAAATACGGACCACTTCATCTTCGATTTTCCTCTCGACATCAAGCGGGGAAAGGACTCGCACCACCCCAAGGCGGTCAAGTTTAGAGGCTTTGAGATCAGAACGGGTTTGATGGGTTTGAAAGATCTTCATCGAACTGAACGGCCGCTTTCAAAACTTGCTATCAAAAAGGTCAGGTTTTTGTCCTCTACACCCCCACCGCTTCGATTTTCGGTTTTCAGCGAAAGGAAGTTGGGAGGGCAATCCACTTTCAGGGCGGGGCTCATTGTCTGTTTCTCTTTGCAACAGAGGAACCTCAGCAACTTCAGGCTTTCTCGAGTTTCATCATCTTGAAATCCCTGAGGGGTTGCGAGACCCTGTGGCGTCCGGTCAACGACATCTGGATGAGGTAGGAAATCAGATTTTTCTGCTCTTGGCGATGAGCGCTTGCCTTTCTCCCCGATGAAGGCGACCCCATCCCCTGTCCCAAGCCGAAATCTCTCACGTATTTCCTTTGTAACGGTGACCTGAAACTTGTACGCGATTACGTATAACTTTTAGGTTTTGCTAACGCTCCGCCATGCTAAAAAGGGAAATGGCTCTTAAAGGGCCCTTTTCGTGGTTGTTTCGATCATCCTCTTGATCTCCCCCTCGAGCGCAGAGGGGAGCCCAAGGATGCTCACGTCCATGAATCCCCTCACTATCAGCGATTGAGCCTCCTCTTCCGAAAAACCCCTCGCCATAAGATATCGTATCTGATCCTCAGCGATCTTGCCGACCGCGGCCTCATGGGAGAGCTTGGCTCCCTTAACCTTTGCGATGAGTTCGGGAATGGCGTGGATAAGGGCATCGTCTGAAAGCAACAGACCCCTACACTCGAGATGCGCTTTCGTATCCTCTCGCTCCCCCACCAAAAGGCCTCGGGTGTAAATTTGTGCTTTGTCCCATGCTAGGGCTCTAGTGGTGACCTCCCCCCTGGCGCCGGGGCCCTCCAGCGCTACCTTTGATCCGATGTCCAAGCGGGAATTCCCAACTCCGTACAGGATCGCGTTGAACCTAACCCTTGAGTTTTCCCCCTTGCAGTGCGCAACGGAGTACATTTGGAGACTCTTGACCGGCCTCAGGCAGACGTAGTTGCTGACGAAGGTGGCGCCCTCCTCCAACAGAGCTGCACTCCTGGAGCGGGTGTCAAAGTCCTGAGCCCAATTGTGTAGCATGGTGAAAGTGACCTTTGCGTCCTCCTTTATGAAGAACTCGGTAACCCCAACGTGTAAGCCGCGCCTTACACTTGGGTGAATGGTGCAGCCGGTTATTATCTGGACCTCTGACTTAGGTTCCGCTATTATTAAATTATGGACGTTTTGGTTGAGGTTGTCTTTGGAGATGAAGAGGCATGCCTGCAGGGGAAGGTCGATTTTCTGACCCTCAAATATCCTTATGAGATAACCTTGGTCCCACTGTAGCTCAGCCAAAGCTGTGTATCCGTCTTGGGCAGCGTCGAGTAGCTTCCACCAATAATCCTTCACCCAATCGTACTTTTGAAGCGCTTCCTTTGTGCTGATTATCTCCGCTCTTCCCTCCAAAGCCTTCTGGACTCCTCGAAAGATCACCGAATGATCCACTTGAAAATACGTCCCCGCCCTTTCCCCTTCTTCGAGCTTGATCCCCACCTCTTGGGCTCTTCCTATGACATCTTTGGGTAGAGTGGAGGGGGGACAGGGCGACCAGACTGGGGCGTCCCTTGAGAAGCCCTCGACATTCAGGTCCAACCCTGAAGATTTTTCATATGTCAACTTGGCCTTTTTGCCCTGGGGCATCTCTCGCACCACCTGTACCCCTCCCTCATGATTTGTTCTAGGATTTGGGTTGGTCTCCCGGAACACGCGATGGCACCGTCTAACAGCACATGCGCCTCATCCACATCCACGTAGTGGAGGATGTGGCCCATATGGGTTACCAAAAGTCCCGCCCTCTCCCCGCCGAGGAAATCCTCTATGGCCTTACCCACTACCTCGAGGTTCTCAACGTCGACTCCAGAATCGGGCTCGTCGAAGATCGCGAAATCCGGCCGCTGGGCCAACACCTGCAGGATCTCCGACCTTTTGAGCTCCCCGCCGGAAAACCCCAAGTTTAAGTCCTTTTCAAGGAATTCGGGCGGGAGATTCATCGATTTAGCCAGCCTGCTAGCCTCGGCCTCGCCCCCGCTGAGTTGTTTCAGGAGGTCACCCAGCTTCACGCCCCTTACGGCGGGTGGATTTTGGAAGGCCACACCGATCCCCAACTTTACGCGCTGGTCGATTGACATGCCGGTGATGTTCACCCCCTTGAACCAGATTTCACCAGAGACGACGCGATAATTGGGAAAGCCCAAGATGGACATTATTAACGATGTCTTGCCGGAGCCGTTTGGGCCAAAGAGGACGTGGACCTCCCCCTCCGATATCTCCAAATCGATGCTCCTCAGCACCCTTTTCCCAGCTACCTCGACAGTCAAACCCTTTATCTTTAGCACGTGGCACGACCTCGCAAATCGGCTATCCCACTATTTAAAGCCCCGAAACTTAAGGCTACCGCTGTTTGGCTGCGTCTCATCGATGTATTTTCTCCACAGCGTTTAAGCCCGAATTCCTGACGAACCATTCGAAGCTCCCGGCGAGGTTCCATGAATAAGACCAGCCCGAGGTGCCGACAAAAAGCTCCATTCTTACCACCCTAAATTTAGGAGGCGAGCCAAAAGGCGTTTTGGCCGCGGGGTTTGAAAGTTTAAGTCCTGCGCGGTAAATTAATGGTTGGAGGTGATTCAGTGAGGGAAATAGGGACCATAAAGGAACCCCTCATGGGGTATGAGCAAAAGGTGCTCGTCGTTCCCACCGGAAGGCTGAAGGTCATCGACGTCCAGAGAAGGCCCTCACCCTTCCATGTCAGGAGGCTCGGAGAATCGATGAGGAAAATGGGCTTCGTCTCCCCGCTCGTTGCCGTGAGGAAGGGCGAGGATCTCATAGTGATAGACGGCCAGCAGAGGCTCTTGGCCGCAAAGGAGCTTGGGATCAAGGAGCTCCCCTGCATAGTGGTGCCGGAAAAATACGCGATGAACCTGATGGAACTCAACGTTGAGAAGCAGATGCCCTTGAGGGAGAAGGCATACGTCGCGCTGAACATCTACAGGACCTACCTGCATGACAGCCCCCAGATGAGAGAGGACGACCCGAGGATTTTGGACTCAATAGAGATGCCTTACTACGTGACGCTTGGCATGGGTTACGAGAAGAACCCCAAGCTCTTCGGCTCGGCTTACGAGGCCATTCTCAAGAAGCTAGACGGATTCTTCTCCTCCCCGCTGCAGGATGCGGCGAAGGAGAGGGAGAGGAGGGCAAACCTTCTGGTTGAGACCGAGGAGATCGCGAGGAGGGCTGTGGAGAGGGTGAAGGAGATAGGGATAGCTCACCCCTTTGTGCACAGGGAAGTTGTTGACTTCTGCAACCCGATAAAAGGGAAGAGGGAAGTTGGGGAGAGCTTTGAGGGGGTATTTGAGAAGCTTAAGGAGGGCCTGAGGGAGCTGATAGAGCGCCCCGAAATGATTAGGCCACTTGAGACCGATTACCCGGCGCCCACAGCGAGAGAAGGATGAAGCGGGTGGGAAATTGCCAGAGCTTCCGCTCGCCACGATGGAAAGGTTGATCAAAAAGGCTGGAGAGGTACGCGTCTCTAAAAGCGCCGCTCTTGAGTTGGCCTCAATCCTGGAAGAGTATCTCATGGAGTTGACCAAGGAAGCGATAAAGCTCACCGAGCACAGAGGGGCAAAGACATTATCGGAGTCCGACGTCAAAATGGCGGCGTCGAGATTCGAGTTTAGGCCATAGTTTGAGAAAAATTCTCCATAAAATCTCAGCCCAAGCGAGCAACCCTTTTATCCCTTCCAACTCAGCTTTGCACGGCGGTAAAAGTTCACAAAAGCGACCTAACCGTAACGGTTACTATGGCCGGTACAACACTCGCATTGTCAACAAAAACCTCAGATGTCCCTAAAAAAAGGTATATAGCCTCAGGCTGAAACAGCTTAGACCAGTAGGATCGGGGGTGAAAAAAAATGGCCAAAAAGGAAGCGAGATCCTGCATCGTGAAGTCCGCTGTCAGGGACCTGATCAAGGGGATGCGGGCGAGCGATGATTTCTTCAAGGAGCTGGATGCGCTGATCGCCGAGCACTGCAAGCGGGCGGTCGTGCGGGCGAAGGGCAACGGGAGAAAGACCCTGCGCGGAATAGACGTCTGAGAGGGACATAAGGAAGAGCGTCGTGGCGAGGAAGATCTCCGGAGCTCACAGGAGTGAGGAGGGGATGCACGCGGGGGAGGTCATGATGTCGACCATCCTCACCTCGCAGAAGAGGGGGAAAATCCGTTCGAGTTCATGCGAGGCACCATCGAGGAGTATAACCTAGGGGATTTCTGGAAACCCCATAAAACGCGAGTATCATGGCAAACGAGCGGGTTTAAAGTGAGCGAAATCAGCTATACAATTACCCCAAAAATGGTCAAT